>OGPZ01000341.1_pt1 | contig 43393 bp, 28 predicted proteins | sample 1553111 | NCBI WGS metagenome assembly OGPZ01 (sample SAMEA2579968, study PRJEB22360) | human gut metagenome
ATCGTCCCAACTGGTGGCTGCACCGTTGGATGGAGCTCCGGAAGGTACAAATGTAGTGGGGATTTACACTTGGTTGAAGTCAAGCGGAAGTTTTACTATTCTGAATGTAGATGAGGAAGGTAATGAGGTTAATTACGGTAAGGGCGATGTAGTAGCTTCTACTCCTGCTGAAACTGTAACTTTAGCAGCTGGTGGTACACCTTTCACTGTAGTGGAGGATGGTTTGTACTATGTGGCTATGAATAAAACTGATAATCAATTGACGATTATACCTGCTAAGTTCGGTATTATTGGTGATGCTACTCCTTTGCAATGGAATGGTGAAACTGCCATGCAAGCAAGTTATAACGAAACTCAGGCTGCGGTTGAATATTCCATTAGTGATGTAATTTTAGATAAGAAAGAAATGAAGTTCCGTTATTCAGGTGATTGGGGGCTTGAATTCCCTTATCAAGGAGGTAAGGTTAAACTTCATACTAATATGGGATATAATGGTGATAATGCATCTGCGATATCCGAAGCTTTTAGTGAGTGTAAAGGTGGTGGAGCAAACTTTCAGGTGGGTAAAGCTGGCGTTTATACCGTAACCTTAAAACTGGATTTGCGTACCGGTCGCTTCTCTGCAAAAGCTGTTTGTACAGCTGAAGATACATCATCTGCTACATTGCCCGAAAAAATGTTTGTAAATGGTGATGCTTGGGGATGGCCGCAGGATTGGAGTACAGCTCCTGAGATGATACCTGTTCATAGTCATGACGGAATGTTCTGGGGCATCTATTATTTGCAGGCAGGTAACGGAATGAAATTCAATAATGAAAAGAGTTGGAGTACCGGTGATAACTTCGGAGCTGAAAATGAGGATCCTAAAGGTTATGGTGAATATCCGGCCGGTGGTTCTAATTTAAAAGTTGCTGATACAGGATATTATTTGGTAATTGTATCTTGTACTCTTTCTGCGGATAAAAAATCTATAAACAGAAAAGTTATTCTTGCTGAGCCGAAACTCTTCTTAAGAGGTGCTTGTGCCGGTGGATGGGCAGATGCTGGCGCGGGTAGACCAAATGATTTAGAAGTTGCTTTCGCTTTAGCGGCAGATGGCGCTACTTATGAGGCCGTAACAGCCGGAGACGGTGACTTACGTATTTATGTAGCCACAGGAGTACAAGGCGTTGATTGGTGGCAGTCTGAGCTGGTGGTAAGAGATGATAAAATTGAATATCGTGGCAAGGATGGTGATCAGGAACCTCGTGTTCCTGTAACAATCGGTAAAACGGTTAGTCTTGATTTTAGAACGAATACCGGTAGTATACAATAGGCCTTAAAAATAAAAAGAAAGTGAGGCTACAATGGGTAAATCTTCGTTGTAGCCTCTTTTCTTCTTTTTGAGATTAGTTTCAAATAGAAAAATCTAATGATATGAAAAAAGTAAAATTACTTCTTCTTTTTTTGTTTTGGATAATTCCTTTTTGCTTCATTGCATGTAGTGATGATGAAGTTGGTGGTGGAAATGGCAATGACGACGATAGTTGGATAGATGTTACGGCATCTTCCGCCAACTGGGATGGTGAAAAGCGAGCGGATATATCTTATCAGTTGCTGGTATACTCTTTCGCAGACAGTGACGGTGATAAATGCGGAGATATCAGAGGGCTTATTACAAAACTGGATTACCTCGCTGATTTAGGAATAAAGGCCATTTGGCTATCGCCTATTCATCCGGCTATGTCATATCATGGATATGATGTGACAGACTATTCGGGGTTGAATCCGCAATATGGAACAATGGCCGATTTTGAAGAGTTGGTTGCTAAAGCCCATAATCTCGGTATTAAAATTTATCTGGATTATGTGATGAATCATACGGGGAGTGCCCATCCTTGGTTTAAGGAAGCTAAGACCTCTCCGGATAATACTTACCGTGACTATTACATCTTCTCACAAGACCCGAAATCAGATATTACTGCCGGTAAGATTCCGATGATAAAGCGGGAAAGTTCTATGGGATATAATGCAGGCGAATGGTTTTCGGCCGGTATAGGTGATGCCATGAAAGGATGTTATAAGTTTGTACTCGACTGGTCTAATGCTGCAAGCCCCACAATAACAGTTACAGAAGGGGATACACCAGATGTGGATAATGCAGACGTAGCCACGCAAGGTGCCAAGTATTTGTATTATGGTGAAGGCATTTGCAAGAAATTCTATGCGAAAGATAATAATAAGTATGAGTTAACGGTTGATCTTGATACGGATTGGGGCTTTTTAATCCGGACAAGTAATACTTCATGGGACAATGGAACGAAGTATGGTGCTCCGTCCAAAGCCAGTAAAATACAGTTGGGGAAGGCTTTTACTTTGAGTAATACGACTCCTGAGGACATTCTGTTTGCATCGGTTGAAGCATGGTATTTTCATTCTCATTTCCAAACGGATTGGTTTGCCGACCTTAATTACGGTGCTATTGACGATGCAGTCGACTCTCCGGCATATAAAGCAATATCCGCTGCTGCAAAAAAATGGATAGACAGGGGAATTGACGGATTCCGTTTGGATGCGGTGAAGCATATTTATCACAGCGCCACTTCGGATGAGAATCCTCGTTTCCTAAAAATGTTCTATGATGATATGAATGCATATTATAAAGCGAAAGGACATACAGATGATATTTATATCGTAGGCGAAGTCCTTTCGGGCAGTGACGAGGTTGCACCTTATTATCAAGGACTCCCAGCATTGTTTGAGTTTGACTTTTGGTATAAACTGGATTGGGCGATTGCCAACTCTACAGGTTGTTATTTTGCGAAAGATATACTTTCTTTCCAACAGAAATATGCGAGATACCGTACCGATTACATAGAAGCTACCAAATTATCCAACCATGATGAGGACCGTACTGCATCCAAACTGGGAAAATCAGAGGCAAAGTGTAAACTTGCGGCTGTCGTATTACTCACCGCACCGGGTGAGCCCTATATTTATTATGGGGAAGAATTGGGAATCTACGGAACGAAAGAAAAGGCGGATGAATATGTACGTAGTCCGATGCTGTGGGGAGATAATTACACTACTTCCTATACAGATAAGATCGATGCTACTGTGGCTTCGAACATAAAATCTGTGACAGAACAGAAGGAAAATGCAAATTCGTTGTTGAATACTTATATCTCTTTTATCCGTTTGCGTAATACCTATCCGTCTTTGGCACAAGGTATAATGACAAAGCATGCGGTATATAACGAATCGAACGAAAAGTACAAGAGCATTGCTGCATGGTATATGACAAAAGATAATGAAAAAATGCTTGTTCTTCATAATTTTGGAAATGCATCCGTTGAGTTGTCATTGACGGATAATATCGAAAAAACAGTCGGTGTATCAGGAACAGTTCAGGTCAAAGACGGGGATGATACTTCCATACGATTAGGGGGATATTCGTCAGTAGTCTATAAAATAGCTCAATAGTCCGTTTACTCATATATCTTTATCAGCACCCTGTTCAGCCATTCCCATCGAAAGCGGAACCAGCGACGGGTGCTGATTTGTTTTCCGCCAAACCGAAGTACAAATTCGCGGTATCCATGTCTGCGGAAAGGTAACCCTACATCCATAAATTCCAGATGTCGGTAGCCGCGCTCTTTGGCATCATGCAACGCTTGCCAGACCGCAAGGATTCCGGGATATTGCAAAGCGTAGGTCTTACGCATGCCGCCGGAGAACCAGAGGTATGCATTGTCGTCGGAATAAATACAGGCACTTCCACCAATTATCTTCTCTTTATAGGTTACAATAAAAATACGGCTCTGCCGACTTAATGTCATTTGTTTTTCTAACTGTTGGAAAAAGTCCATGCTGGGAAAATGGCGCCGTATTTTGGCTGAGTAATTATGGTGTAGCATTTTTGCAAATGCATGGATTTCTTCCGGGGTATGTGCTTCTTTGACTTTTGCTCCGTTCTTTAATCCTTTTTTGATTTGGCGGATACGTGAAGGACTGAAACGGACCTCTGCTTGTTCTACATTATGCAGAGAGTTGCGGACACGTAGCCAGTTGATAGCAAAGTACTGGTTATTGCGGAATACTTTGTAACCAAACAGTGAGTTTTCCAAGTTACGGAACTCAATAAGAAATGCATCCCGAAGGGCTTCATCAGTAAGCCGTTGTAACATATCACTGAAAACAACTTCCTTGTTGATTGTTTCATCAAAATACTCTCCTGTACCATATACTTCACATCGTTTGATAATGGAGGGTGGAAATAAGCGTACACTTTTTCGTATGGCGGCAAGTAGTTTGGCAACAGGTACTCCGTTTTCCGATGCTACAATAAGCAAAGGAGTATATCCCGGAGTCGCTTCGTAGATGTGAAACAATTCCGTAGAGTGGAATGTATTGGTTCCCGGTAGTTTGGGAATCTGGTTCCCCTGGTAATATGTCGTTAGTTTCAAGGGCATTGCTGCAAATTTAAAAAAATAATCTTGTATCTTTGCATAGCTTAACAATAAAGTATTCATTTCTAAACGATATACATATATGGAAAGTTTTAGTGAATTGATAAAAGCCCGTCGCAGCATGCGGAAGTTTACGGAAGAGGAACTGACACAAGAGCAAGTGGTTACATTGATGAAAGCCGCACTGATGGCTCCTACTTCCAAACGTAGTAATGCATGGCAGTTTATTGTGGTGGATGATAAGGATACATTGAAAAAACTATCGCTCTGTAAAGAGCAGGCTTCACAATTCATTGCAGATGCTGCATTGGCTGTGGTTGTAACCGCCGACCCGTTGGTAAGTGATGTTTGGATAGAAGATGCTGCTATCGCTTCCATTTACCTGCAACTTCAGGCAGAAGATATGGGATTGGGTAGTTGCTGGGTGCAACTTCGTGAACGTTTTGCGGTGTCCGGAATATCTTCTAACGAATATGTACATGATGTACTTGATATACCTTTGCAGTTGCAGGCCCTTAGCATCATAGCCATAGGCCATAAAGGCATGGAGCGCAAGCCTTTCAATGAAGACAATTTGCAATGGGAAAAGATTCACCTTAATAAATATGGAGGAAAGTAACGGTGAGTGCGGCAAAGGCAAACAATAATAAGGATACATATAAGGCTACGGCTATCACGCTGATTGTATTTGGCGTGCTTTATCTGGCAGATAAATTATTGCATTTTTCTACATTAGGTTTGTCGTGGGTGATGAATAGGGATAATTTTCTACTTTATACGGCGATTATCTTTTTATTGTTCAAGCACGATAAATCGGTAGGATTGGTATTGATAGGGCTGTGGTTGATATTAAACTTCGGGTTGATAACGGCTTTGCTTGGCACAATGTCGGCTTATTTGTTGCCGATAGTGTTATTGGTCGTAGGTGGTATATTATATTTGGTATCTACAAGATAAAATGAGGAGAAGTATAGAAGATACATCTATTGTATTTATTGGAGCCGGAAATTTGGCGACGAATTTGGCAAAGGCACTTTATGATAACGGATTTCGCATCATTCAGGTCTATAGCCGTACAGAAGAGTCGGCGCGGGCATTGGCGCAGGTAGTGGAGGCTACTTATACAACTGACTTGTCGTCTGTGGTTACGGATGCTCAGTTATATATTGTTTCTCTGAAAGATGCGGCGTTTGTGCAACTGCTGCCCGAAATTGTTGCCGGAAAAGAAAATGCCCTGTGGGTACATACAGCCGGAAGTATCCCGATGGATGTTTGGGCAGGCAAGGTAAACCGGTATGGCGTGTTCTATCCGATGCAGACATTCAGCAAACAGCGTACGGTCGATTTCCGGCAGATACCGGTTTTCGTGGAAAGCAATTCTGCGGAGGATACCCGGACACTGAAAGATATTGCTTCCGTACTCTCCGAGAATGTCTATGAGGCCGATTCCGAACAGCGTAAAAGTCTGCACCTGGCAGCGGTGTTCACTTGTAATTTTACCAATCATATGTATGCCCTTGCAGCCGGGTTGTTGAAGAAATACGGGCTTCCTTTTGAAGTGATGCTGCCTTTGATAGACGAGACCGCCCGTAAGGTGCATGAACTCGAACCGCGTCTTGCGCAGACGGGGCCTGCCGTGCGGTATGACGAAAATGTTATCGGCGAGCACTTGCAGATGCTTTCTGACGAGCCGGACATGCAGGAACTGTACAGGCTGATTAGCGAAAGCATACATCGGCAAAATAGTTAACTTCTTGGAAAGAATAAGGATGAGTACAATCAATTACGATTTGAATAAGATAAAAGCCCTCGCCTTTGATGTGGACGGGGTGTTGAGCGCCAATGTCATTCCGATGAGTACGGAAGGCGAGCCGCTGCGTACGGTAAACATAAAGGATGGCTATGCCTTGCATCTGGCTGCCAGACATGAAATACCATTGGCTATCATTACCGGTGGACGCACGGAAGCGGTGCGCAAGCGTTTCCTTGCTTTGGGATTATTGCCGGAGAATATCTATATGGGGTCTTCCGTCAAGATACACGATTATCGCGACTTCCGCGACCGCTACGGTCTGCGGGATGAAGAAATTCTATATGTAGGTGATGATATTCCCGATATTGAGGTGATGCGCACTTGCGGTTTGCCTTGCTGTCCGCGGGATGCCGCTCCTGAGGTAAAATCCGTTGCCCGCTACATCTCCCACAAAGAGGGGGGATACGGTTGCGGACGGGATATCGTGGAGCAGTTCCTGAAAGTGAAAGGCCTTTGGATGGCAGACGAGCGAGCCTTCGGTTGGTAACTTTTGCCGGTTTGATACCCCGCAATCCATAACTTATAATTCATAACTCATAACTCATAACTCTACTTAAAGCCATGTTGGATAATCTCAAAAAATATAAAGTTATACTTGCTTCCAATTCTCCCCGCCGGAAAGAGTTGCTGGCAGGACTTGGTGTGGACTATGAAGTGCGCACTCTACCGGATGTAGACGAATCGTACCCTGATACATTGCAGGGTGCGGATATACCTCTTTATATCGCAAAAGAAAAAGCGGATGCCTATCGGAACATGTTGCAACCGGGCGAACTGATGATAACTGCCGACACCATTGTCTGGCTGGACGGGCGGGTGCTTGGAAAACCTAAAGACCGGGAAGACGCTTTGTGTATGCTGCGAGATATGTCCGGTCGCACCCACGAAGTGTTTACCGGAGTTTGTATTACTACAACGGAATGGCAGCGCAGCTTTGCCGCTCAGACGGAAGTACGCTTTGCTGAGCTGAGCGAAGAAGAAATAACCTATTATGTAGATAAGTTCCAGCCGATGGATAAAGCCGGTGCCTATGGGGTGCAGGAGTGGATTGGCTTTATCGGGGTGGAGAATATTTCGGGAAGCTATTATAATATTATGGGGCTGCCGGTGCAGCGGCTTTATAAGGAGCTTGTCAAGGTTTGAATCCGTAATATCTCGAACGGAAATAGACGACGTTTTTTTGATGGTTGGATATAGTTAAGGGTTGCGCTTTTGTAAGTGCAGCCCTTTTGCTTTATATTCGGATACATTTATCTTTGAAATGTGCTAATCTTGGTGTAGAGATACCCAGAGCACAGGTGATTTATTTATTGCAGACCGGATTTTACTCTTTTTGTACTAAATCTTACTCATGGTGATGCTGTCTTTTACGGATATTTGCGCAGGCAATAGAATGTTTATTTGTGACTATTGAATACTAACTATAAAACACTAATACTTATGAAACATTTAATGAAATTATTATTTGTTCCGTTTTTGCTATTCTTTTCTTGCACTACGCAAGTCGATGGCGTTTTGAACGACGGTGATCTTCCTCAGAACAATGAGGATGCTTCTATGGAAGCTACTTTGCATCCCGTCGGTATCAGTTTCAGTAAATCAAGTATTGCTGCATTTGCAGAAGAAGGTATTTCAGAAATTGGCATTTATGTGTACATGGACGGTTCTCTTATATATGGAGAGAAGCAACCTTTGGTGCATGGTGCTATTGAAGTTCCCTTACCTTTGGGAGAAAACCTACAGACTTTTGTTGTAGCGAATGCGGATGAGGTGGCTGATGCCGGACAGCTTTCCACGGCTGTTATCCGTCAGAACGATAATATGCAAAAGCCGGTTTACATTTCTGAAATAATAGGTTTTACTTCTGATAATTCCGTAAAGTCACTTGATGTGGAGCTGAAGCGGTTAGTGGGGCAGGCTGTGTTTGTTCCGGTGGAGTCGCAGGAGGAAATGGATGGCGTTACTCAATTTGATGCGTTGGACATAACTTTCACCAATGTAGGAGTAGCTTATAGTGTGAAAGAAGAAAAGGCTGTTCTTGAGGATGTCACTGTACGCACAAACCGAGAGTCAGGTTTCGGTGCTTATGTTTATTCTTTCCCTACGGAGAACAACGGTTCACGCACATCTGTTGATGTCGCTTATCTGAAAGAGGGGGTAATAGTGAACCGTACGAATGGCTCTCTCGATACGGGTATCATCTTTAAATCTTCCAAACGTTCGGTTGTTCATATGGAAATACTGAATGAAGACTGGGTGGAAACCGAGTGGGAGAGTATGATAGAAGAAATTGATTTTTAAAAAACAGCAAAATCTGATATGAGAAAAAGTATATTATCAGCTGTGGCAGGAGTGACGTTCTTGCTCGGCATTGCCGCTTGCTCCGAGGAGAATAAATATGATTCTTCGGTGGTGACGGACATTCAATTGTATCTGGACGATGAGGCTTATTCGCTGAATACCGGCTCGTCCAATAAGCCGTTGTTTATTTATGCCTCCGACGGCAGGTATGTGGCTAACTATTCTACGTTATATCGTTTTCAGCTTCCTAACGGTACATACCGTGTTGTTGCTACTACCGAAGCAGATTCTCTTCCTCATCCGGGCAATTTGAACGACATCGTGCTTAATCAAGACCCGAAAGCAGAGAAAGTATATGCTTTATCCGCACCTGTGGAATACACTTCTCCGTTTAATAATCCTTTGGAGGTTCGTATGTACAACCGTACCGGTACGCTCCGTTTGAGAGCTACAGACCGTAAAGCGGACAAACGGTATTCCACGATACGTGCTATTGTATCTACACCTATATCCGGGTATAAGATTTCGGATGCCACATTTGTGAAGTCTCCTATCGAGGTGGTACGCAATACTGCGACTTCTACAGGGGGTGTGAACTATACCGATGACTTGGTGCTGTTTGAAACAGAGACCAGTCAAGAAGCCGTAACTGTACGTATTGAGTATCTCGATGAGAAACAACAGGTAATTCAGACCAAGGACATAGATGGTACCTTCTCCATTCTGCCTAAACAGCTTACTACGGTTTCATTCGAACTTAATAATCCGGATGAACCTACAATTCAGGATTATACGGTAACGATTACTCCCGAAGAATGGGAAGAAGAGGATATTACTCCAGATGCTCCCATTCGTGTGCCGGATGGGTATACATTCGTCAGCCCCGGAGAGAATATTAATAATGTTTATAACAAATTGAAGAGTGATGAGACGGTAGCAGACATTAAACTGTTCCTGAAAGCCGGAACTGCTTATCAGTTTACATCCAAGACATTGGATAATATTCCGAAAGGACTTTCGATTGTTGGACAAGAACCTAAAGCCGGTGAAGGACTTGCCGTGTTGGAATTGAAATCGAGTTTGAGTATGGCAAGTGAGAATCTGATTGAGGAACTCCATTTTGAGAATTTGGTTATTAAAGTAGATGCACAAGATTTCTTCAAACTGAAAAATCAAAAATTCCATGTAGGTACTATTTCATGGAAGAATTGTGAAATTAATGATTTGCAACGTACTATGTGGTATCAGGAGGTAGATGCAGATCAAAAGCAGATTGTTGACAAAATTGTTATTGAGGATTGTCGTTTTATGGGGTTAAATTCTGGTGGAAGCGGGTTGTTCGGTCTTTCTACCAAAAAAGATGCCCCGATACATGCCTTTGAATTTAGAAACTCGACTTTCCACGCCAATGATATGACTAAAGCGTTGATTACAGGAGTTAGCTCAATGAAAGGTAAACTGGATATAGTGGTGGAGAACTGTACGTTTGTTGCCACGAAAGCAGGTATGACTTTCTTTGACTTGAATGCCAAGAATATTACCGACGGAAGTGTCACAATAAAAAACAACCTTTTCAGTGGTGAGGTTGATGCTGATAATGGTACTTGGTTCATCCTTCATAAAAATATCACTGCCCGTACATTCGAGAACAATTATATCACCAATGGTTTTGCATTGAAAAATTGGGGTGTGGAAGAGGATGAGAAGCCGGCAGAAACCGTTCTTCCCATGAACGAACTGTTTGAAGATGTGTCTAACAGGAATTTCACCATTAAGGATAAATCCTCAGAGGTTTATACACAAGGCATCGGTGACCCGTATTGGAGAAAATAAAACCGGAATACTAACGAAAAACAAATAAAAACTATGAGAACTTTCTTATTCATATTATTGGCGGGCTTGTTAGGAGCATGTAGCGACGATGGCGAACTGAATGGCGCCGTGGAAGCCGATAATCTGGAACTGTCGAAGAATGAACTGAAACTTTCCAATGTAGCCGGTTCTTCTACTGTGGATATAACGGCTACTGCCGATTGGGTAGCTGCTGTGGTAGAGCCGGTTGGCGATGCGGAGAATATGTGGCTTACCTTGTCGAAAGATAGTGGTACGGGAAATGATGAACTTCGTCTGTTTGTTACGGAAAATACAGATGGAGCCAAACGTACTGGTAAGGTTAAAATAACCATGGCGGGTACCGGTGCTGCTTTGGAACAGGAGATTTCCGTAGAGCAACTGGGTTCCGACCCTGACATTCTGTTTGAATTTACTTCCGAACCTATCTCTTTCCGGGGAGCGGAAGTGGAACTTAAAGTCGTTTCCAACATAGAGTGGGAAATGAATATCGATGAGCAGTGCGATTGGATTGAAGTAGTGGAGGAAACTCCGGCAACCCGTAATTTCACTACTGATAACCTGAAACTCAAAGTGGCTCTTAATACGGGTGTTGCCCGTTCTACGGAACTTGTTTTCAAAACAGTAGGCGAATACAAACTGCAACGTGTACTGAAAGTAATGCAAGAAGCAGTGAACGGTATGGCAACCATTGAACAGGATGAGTACGCCATTCCGTATAAATGCCGTAAACTGGTAATTCCTTTCACTCAGGAAGGGGATGAATTGGTAGAGGATTTCGATGCCATTCCTTCTGAGTCTTGGATTACCCACAATAAGCGGGAGTCAACAGGAAATGAGATTGTATTGACAATTGCAGATAATGAGGGTGTTTTACCCCGTACATGTACAGTGCGTATCTTGGATAAGAGCGTGACGATTTTCCAATACGGAAAGCCCGATACCGGCATCGGTGATGACAAGAGTGTCGGAGCGTTGGCTTTCCCCGGTGCGGAAGGTGGTGGTCGCTTTACTACGGGCGGACGTGGCGGTACACTCTATAAGGTTACCAATTTGGAAGATTACGGTAGTGGAGAAACACCGATAAAAGGTAGTCTGCGGTATGGTATCGAGCAAGTGGAAGGTCCTCGTACTATCGTTTTCGATGTTGACGGTATTATTGAATTGAAACAGGGTATTTATCTGGTAAATCATCCGGATTTGAGCATCATCGGACAGACTGCTCCGGGAGAGGGTATTACATTGAAGAATTATAATTTTTCTTTCAACCTTTCCAAAAAGCCGGAAGAAGGTGCAGGAAGTAAAATCAATGCTATTGTCCGTTTCTTGCGAATCCGTCCGGGAGATACTCATTCCGATTATGCCGAGGATGCTATTGGCGGACGCTATTTTACAGATGGAATCATCGACCATGTTACTGCCGGTTGGAGTGTGGATGAAACGTTGACTTTCTATGGAGTGAGAAACTTTACGGCGCAATGGTGCATTGCCAGTGAGAGTCTGAACTTGTCTAACCATGCCAAAGGCGCCCATGGTTACGGTGCTATGTTTAGCGGTGATAATGCTTCTTTCCACCATATTCTGTTGGCACATCATGGTAGCCGTTGTCCGCGTATCTCCGATCTTTCGGAACCGGGAACTCAGGCTGACTATGACTATTGCGGATATTTTGATGTACGCAATAATGTTTATTACAATTGGAGTGAAAGCGGTTTCGGAAGCTATGGTGGCAAGTATGCCAAATTCAATCTGACAAATTGTTATTATAAACCGGGACCGGCTACCGGTACGGGATATAAGTCATATCGTATTCTTTCTTCCGATCCCACTGCCAGAGCTTATATCGATGGTAATTATGTAGAAGGTAATTCGAAGGTCAGTGCCGATAACTGGACGGACGGTGTTTGGGCGCAGTTTGATAAGAGCTTGATTGAGGAAGGTGTGTCTGAAGAAGAGAAACAAGCTATGAAGATGGCGGATTATCAACCGTTCGGTAAGGTGACCAGTCATACACCGCAAATTGCTTATGAAAGAGTATTGGATTATGCCGGGGCTTCTTTGCGTCGTGATGAGATAGACCAACGAGTAGTAGGAGAAGTCAGGGCAGGAAGTGCTCCTTATAAAGGTTCGAAGATGCAATATTGGGATGACAAAGGAAATTTGGTTACTCTGAAAGACTCTGATAAAAAACCGGGTATTATCGATACTCCGAGTGATGCAGCCGGAGGCTATAAAGAAGTGAAGAAAGGTTACCTCTGGCCGGATAGTGATAATGACGGTATACCCGATATTTGGGAACAGGCATACGGCATGAATCCGGAAGACCCTACAGATGCCAATCAAATCAGTACCAATGTAGATCCTAATGGCCGTTACTCCAATTTGGAAGTATATTTCCATAATCTGGTGCAGCATATCGTTTATTATCAGAATGAAGGTGGTCTGTCTATGGAGAGAAAATAGTGAACAACACATACATATACTATATATTTTAGAAAAATGAATAAGTTAATCATAAGCATATTTACTTTGTTGATGGTAGCGGTCGGTGCAATGGCACAGACTGCCACCGTAACAGGTACGGTGACCGACGACTATGGTCCTGTAATCGGAGCCACTGTGATTGTACAAGGTACGACATTGGGTTGTACTACGGATTTGGATGGCAAATTCACATTGACAAACGTTCCTGATGTGAATAAGGCTGTTTTGAAAATCAGTTTTGTAGGTATGGAAGAAGTGAAAGAACCGTTGAAGGGTCGTACCTCGGGTATTAATATACACATGACTGAGTCTGCCAGTATGCTGGAAGATGTAGTCGTTATTGGTTACGGTACTCAGAAAAGAGGTAATCTTACCGGTTCTATCTCCAGTGTGTCGGGAAAGATTCTGGAAAAAGTGCAGACAACTTCTGCAGCCGAAGCTATTGTCGGTAAACTGCCGGGCGTACAGGTGACGACGGTTGATGGTTCGCCCGATGCGGAAGTTAAGATTCTGGTACGTGGCGGCGGCTCTATCACACAGGACAACAGTCCGCTGATTATTCTCGACGGTTTTGAAGTAAACAGCCTGAATGATGTTCCGCCTACGGATATCGAATCTATTGAAGTATTGAAGGATGCCGCTTCTACAGCTATTTATGGTGCTCGTGGAGCCAACGGCGTTATTTTGGTGACAACCAAGAATCCGACGGAGGGTCGTGTTTCTGTCAGCTTGAATACCTATGTACAAACCAAGACGCTTTCCAATAAACTGGATGTGATGGACCCGTATGAATTTGTATTGATGCAGTATGAGAATGCCCGTCAGAAGAGTTCCAATCCGACTGACTTTAACAATAAATACGGTCATGCCTACGAACATTATATCTATCAAGGCGACCCTGGTACCGACTGGCAGGATGAGGTGTTCGGTACTCATCCCGTGGCTTCTTATCTTGATCTCAGTGTGAATGGCGGTACGGAGAAAGCAAAATACAAACTGGCTTTTATTCATCAGGATCAACCCAGCGTAATGGTAGGCAATGGTTTGAAGCAGAACAACCTGAATGCCTCGTTCAACCTAAAGCCTTTCAAGTTTCTCACAATGGAATATCGTACCCGCTTGTTGCATAAGGAAGTAGACGGTTCCGGAACAGAGGGAGTCAGTTTGTTGGATGCTTTGCGCCAGGCACCTACCGAAGGATTGGATGAATACATGACTCTACCTGAGGACGATACTTATTTCGATCCGGACCAGCTGGAAGAAGTCGTACGTTTCAATCCCAAAGAAGAGTCAGAAAAGAACTATAAGAAACGTATTAATAAGTCGCTCAATACCATGGGAGCGCTGACATGGGAAATAAAGAAAGGACTGACTTTGCGCAATGAGTTCGGTTTTGAAAATAATACCGAAGAACAACGCAAATTCTGGGGTATGGGCACCAAGAATGCCAAGAATAACAATAACCAGCCTATGGCGGAATGGATGATGAAGCAAGGCACCAAGTGGCAGTTGACCAATGTATTGAACTACAACTTTACTTTGGATGATGATGCGCACGATATCCGGCTGATGTTGGGACAGGAAATCAAACACCAGCAAACCAAGACCAAGACTTATTCCACCCGTTATTTCCCGGAGAATACTACGGCCGAGCAGGCGTTTGACAATCTGTCACTCGGTACTCCGTACGAAAATTCTTCAAAAGCGGATTCTCCCTCACGCATATCTTCTTTCTTCGGTCGTATCAATTATGGATATAAGGACAAATATCTGGCTACGTTTACGCTTCGTGCCGACGGCTCATCGAAATTCGCTTCCAATAATCGTTGGGGATTCTTTCCGGCAGGAGCTTTGGCATGGCGTCTTTCCAATGAAGACTTTATGCAGGACATTCCCTGGATTTCCAACCTGAAACTACGTTTGAGTTACGGTACTTCCGGTAACGACCGTATTGATGCCGACCTCTATCAGAAACTCTACGGAGTAAGCAGCAAGACGCCTGCCGGCTGGGGCGAAATAAGCCGCTACTATTATCAATTCTATAATACCAAATATGTGTATAACCCCAATGTGAAATGGGAGACTACCATTACCCGTAATCTTGGTTTCGACTTCGGTTTCTTTAAGGAACGTCTCAGCGGTACGGTAGATATTTACTGGAATACGGTGAAAGATTTGCTTGTTCCTTCGGACATTCCCGGCTATACGGGGTATACCAAATTGATGACTAATGTGGGGCAGACTTCCAATCGGGGTATCGAACTTCAGTTGAATGCCTATATCGTTGAAACAAAAGATTTCTCTCTGAATGCGAATTTCAATATCGGTCATAATAAGAACAAAATAGACAAACTGGCAAGCGGTGAGAAAGAATGGATACTGACTTCCGGTTGGAATAAAGGTCTGATGAATGCTGATGATTACCGTGCTTACGTAGGTGGTACCAGTGGTCTGATTTACGGATACGTCAATGACGGTTTCTATACGGTGGATGATTTTGAATCGTTCGATGCTAAATCGCGTACTTGGAAATTGAAAGAGGGTGTGGTAGACTCCAGCCCGTTGTCGGATACTCCGCGTCCCGGTAATGCCAAGTTCAAGAAGCTGACTCCGGTAGACCCGAACAGCGCCAATCCTTATCAACTGACAGAAGCCGACCGTACCGTTATCGGAAATACGACTCCGAAGTTCTCGGGTGGCTTTGGCTTGAACGCTACCTATAAAGGTTTTGACCTCAGTATGTTCTTTAACTTCATGTACGATTTCGATGTATTCAATGCCAATAAGGTAATGCTTACCACGTGGGCGGATAACCATGAAAATAACTTCGGTATGGAAGTAGCTTCCGACAGACGTTGGCGCAATTTCGACGATATGGGTAATGAAATCCGCTATAGTCCGGAAATTCTTGCCGAATTCAATAAGAACGCTACTATGTGGAATCCTACATCCATAGGTAAGCCTATCTGTATGTCTTATGCAGTGGAAGACGGTTCGTTCCTGCGTCTGAACTCGGCTACTTTGGGTTATACGCTTCCGCAGGAGTGGACTAAGAAAGCAGGTCTGAGCAAAGTGCGTTTTTATGTGGCGGGAAGTAACCTGTTTACTATTACCGGATATACCGGATATGACCCTGAAGTGGATATTGCTACGGGATTAACGCCGAATATAGACAATAACCGTTATCCGCGTAGCCGTACCTATACTTTTGGCGCACAGTTGACCTTTTAGTTGAATCTTTAAAAAAAGAACTATGAATAAGAAACTTTTATATGTGTTCGTTGCAGGTTCTCTGCTTTCTTTGTCTTCCTGCAATGACTTCTTGGATGTGACACCGGCTTCGGGATTTACCCCCGATTACGTATTCTCTTCCGAGACGGAAATGAAATCATTGATGACCCGTATTTATTCTTCCATGACGGAAGACGGTCTTTACGGCAGTAATCTGGCCAGCGGATTTAATACGAATACCGATGTGGAAATGTCTTCCTTCAAGAACAGTACGGTCAATTCCGCAGGGTCGGATATAGGTTGCTTTGATGCACGTCCCACCTGGGGAACACTGAACAGTACTTGGAATAATCTGTATTTTGTCATAAACTATGCCAATGACTTTTTGCAATCCATTCAAGAGTCTCCTCTTTGGTCGGAAGAGATAGGCAAAGAAGGTCCTACCGAAACACAACAGATGTATGGCGAGGTAAAGACACTTCGTGCCATGTTCTATCTCGACTTGATTCGTACATGGGGCGATGTGGTGTTTGTTACCGAACCTACAGAGTCTACGGATGATTTCTTCAGTCGCGGCACTACCAACCGTGACAAGATACTCGAATTCCTTATCGATGATCTTATTGCAGCAGAACCGATGATGAAGTATGCTGCCGACTTGGATTACGGTGTAGAACGCGCTTCACGCGAATTCTGTCAGGCACTTATCGGACAGCTTGCCTTGTACCGTGGCGGTTGGGCATTACGTGCCGATAAAGATAATCCTACGAATGTAGGCTATATGGAGCGTGGAGATAATTTCGAGCACTATTATCAGATTGCCGTTACCTATTTGGGCAAGGTTATCAAAGAAGGCAAGCACGATTTGAAACAGAGTTTTGAAAACCTGTGGATGAACGAATGTAACTGGAAAACCGCCAATGATGATGATGTTATTTTTGCAGTTCCCATGCTGAAAAGTATAAGCAGCCGTTTTGCTTATAATATCGGTGTTACCATTGCCGAGGGTAACCATGAATACGGAAGTGCCCGTAATTACGTCACTTTCTGCGGCACTTATATCTTTTCGTTCGATAAGGACGATTTGCGTCGCGATATGACTTGTGCGCCTTATAAATACGATAAGGATTTGAATCAGGAATATGATATGGGTATTGCCGGTATGGGGGCAGCCAAATGGTCTAAACTCTATATGCAGTCTCCGTTGGGCACAAGCAGCGGAACCAACACTGGTGTCAACAATGTGCGTATGCGCTTTGCCGACGTATTGTTGATGTATGCCGAAGCCGTGAATGAACTTTACGGTCCCCGTGAGGATGCGCAGGAAGCTTTGAAGCGTGTGCGTCGCCGTGCTTTTGCCTCTTCTCTCCATGCAGAGAAAGTGGATACTTATGTGGCATCGCTTACCAATGAACAGGATTTCTTTCAGGCCATTATGAATGAACGTAAGTGGGAATTTGGCGGTGAAGGTATCCGTAAGTACGACCTTGCCCGGTGGAATAAATACGGTGAAGTTATTTATAACCTTTACAATGAAATGATTAATTGGGGACTGGTAGCCAACGGTACGGCTGTGTCGGGAATAGAGAAAGTACCCGAACGCATCTACTATAAGAGCGTACCCGACCCGGAACATGCCGGTCGTACGGTTCTTGACATTGTGGGAATCGATGAATACGGTCCCGAGGTGGGACGTCCTGCCGGTTATGAGATGAAGGAATATGCCATTACATGGCGTACGCTCAATCAGGAGACCCAGCAGTATGAGCCGGCAAGCGAAATTTACTGGAGTTTCCGTGGATTCATTAATAAAAACAATGAGCAGATGGTGAAACCTACCGATCCTTTGCGTTATCTCTGTCCTTATCCGTCCAAAGTGATTACCGACCATAGAGGACTGATTCAAAACTATTACGGATATTAATTACAGCTAAAAGATGAAACTTATGATAAAGTTATTTCATAAACTGATGACGGCCGCATTGCCCGTATTGCTGTGTGGAACACTGCTTACCGGCTGTACGGATGATAAATATAATAAGATAAACGACCTGTTCCAGCCTCGTTTCGTATTGGAGGAGCCGGAAGTGAAAGGCAATTCTATCAGCCTTGTGTGGTACAAGGTTAATGATGCTGTTTCCTATACGGTGGAGTATTACCTCGACCAGTACCACAGCAACTTGTTCATGGCTCAGGAAACAACAGTACCGCAATTGTTTGTCGATGACATTCCTTACGGAACTACGTATTACATACGTGTACGTAGCAATGCGGCTGATGAGGCCAACAGTTCGCAGTGGAGTTACACCACGGCTTCTACCGAGAAACGGCCGGAATTTACCCGTCTGCTCGAAGATGTTTCAAAGACAGAGATTACAGAAACAACTGCTATTATCCGTTGGAAGAAAGATTATAAGAAAGATCCCGTGGACAGTATCAGCGTAATGCCTATGATGGACGCTACATTGCCGGGAGTAAGCCGTTATCTCACCATTGATGAAATGTTGCAGGGGTATGCGGAAATTGAAGGGCTGACGAAGAATACGCTTTATACAGTTAATGTATACGATACTAATAAACCTCGCAAGTACGACAAACCTTACAATTCCGTAACGCTCCGTACTGCCGGACCGTCTGCATCGTCCATTCCTGTAGGACCGGAAGACGATCTTTCTGCCATGTTGTTGGAGAATGACCTTAATCCGGAGATTCCGGAAGGAACGGAATATTACCTGCCTGCCGGTTCTTCCTACCGTATTACTCCGTTCGAACTTGCCAAAGGTTTCCGTCTGGTAGGTAGCAGTGAGGGTGTCAAGCCGAAAGTGATTTTGGACGATTGGTGGAGGATTGCCGAAGGCTCGTATATTACGGCATTGGAATTTGAGAATATCGAGTTCTCGCATACATCCAACAATAAGTATTTCATGAATGCCGACAAGTCATTCACCATTGAAAGTGTCAGCTTCGTCAACTGCGATTTCATCGGGCTTACCCGTGGATTCTGGCGTCATCAACAAGCAACCAGCAAGCATATCATGAGCTTTGCGGTAGAAGGATGCCGTTTCGACAAGTGCGGTTGGCAGACAGGTGGCTACGGTTTGATGGATTTGCGCTCGTTCAATGACCCGACGGCATACGACCAGGTGGATAAAGTTGTCTTCCGCAATTGTACGTTCAGTCGTGACAATGACGGTACGACAGGATTCGGTTGGGGCAATCTTTTCAATGCACCTTACATTGATAAGCCCATACAGTTGGAATTCAAGAATATCACAGTCTATAACTACTGTCTCAATAAGCGTTTGATAAATATCGGTTCTGCCGTAGGCTCCGAACTGACTATCGAGGGCATGGTGCTTGCGTCGCCTTCAGGAGACCTTTATGTGGCGGGTGCCAATACCACTACTCATTTCGCCAACAACTATACGACGAAAGATTATGCTTTGGGTGGTGCCAAGATGAATGCTACAGACTTGGATATTACGGCAGCCGAACTGTTTGCCGATCCCGACAATGGCGACCTTACCATCAAAGACAGTTCTTCGCCGATAGTAACCAATCGTGCGGGTGATACACGCTGGTTGCCTTGATAAAAGAACGATAATAAAACTGACGAAATTATAAACTTAAAAATTTAATAATATGAAACTTAAACATTTATTCTATGCAGCAGCCGTCTCTACATTGGCGGCTGCTTGCAGCGAAGAAGGCGAGGTGAGCTCACCTGCGGCAGCGAAGCAGACGAGTTGAGCTCCGGTATCCGCTCAGAGAAGACATTGGATGCCATCCATTCGGGCACGGACCGTTTTGCCACACGTGTCAATCTGAACAGCGAGTGGGAGAGTGGTGATGCTATCGGAGTATATATGCTCGATGCAGGAACAGGAAACATCCGTAACTCTGCAATGAATATACAGTATAATGCCGATGTGGCAGAAACATCTACAGAAACCAACTTTGTAGCTGCCGCAGGTGGAATAGGTATTTATGACCAACCGTGCGATTTCGTGGCATATTATCCCTATTCTTCCGGTGAGGAAGGGAAAGTGGATGCCGGTGCAGGTGTATACAAGATAGACTTGGCAGACCAGTCTGCCGGTATTGCCGGTCATGACTTGATGTGGGCAAAGGTTGAGAACAAGACTTCGGATGAATTGCTGAGTAGCGGGCTGTCTATGACTTTTCATCATCAGTTGGCATTATTGTATGTAAATATAAGTAATGAAGATGTGAAAGTCGAAAATGTGAAAGTAAATGGACTCAATACAACTGCTCATTTTGACCTGCTCAAAGGAGAATTGTCTGTAGATGATGCACCGAAAGCAGTCACTTTACATAAATTGTCTGATAAATCGTTTGTAGGTGTGATGCTTCCTGTTGCTAATATAGCAAAGGTTATGTCTGTAACCATTGAAGCAGGTGGAAAGATTTTCCAATATATGGTACCGGCAACCAGTAAGATTTCTAAGTTTGAAGCCGGTTATGAATACATATTTAACATAAATCTGAAAAACTCATCCGGCGATTTGATTTCGGGCGGGAATGGAAGTACTGAAGGTTGGAAACCTGGTGAGAATGAAGGTGGCGATGCTACAGAGACCAATCCGGAAATACCAAGTGGATATGAAACCATTCCGGTTAATAGTGATACAGAACTGACTACTGTGTTGGAAGGTGCTTCTGGTAAGATTGCTTTGTTGTTTGCATCAGGTAATTCTTACAATTTTAGCACTAATCTGGTGATACCGTCTGCGGTTACGGAATTGATGTTGTTGGGTGACGGGAAACAGCAAGTGGTATTGTCCATGAAGAGCATTATAAATACCGGTCTTCAGAAACTTTCTTTGAATAATTTAAAGATTACAGGCGAATCAAATGCAACTTTGTTGAGTAATGCGGCAGAAGATAACCTTGATAACCAATTTGCATCGGATGCAGTGGTAGAGATTAAAAAATGTGAGCTTACAGGAATGAAATATGTATGTAATTGGGATGGTAATAAGGATTCTGAAAGGAATACTCTTTCTTCCTTTACTGTAGACGACTGCTATATGCATGATATGTCTTCTGTTTTTGAAAGCTATGGTTCGGAAGTAATAACATTGACTAATTCTACTTTTTATAAAATGTCAGGGCAAGCTATACATCCATATAATTCCAAAGGCGCTTTTAATCCGACAATTACAATACAGCATTGTACATTGGTTAGTTTGGATAAAACTCCGATTCAAGGAACGGATAACGGCTGTAACATTATTTATAGCAATAATGTTTCTGCTATGATAGATCCGGCGCATTCCAATTTGTCTTATAACACTACCAGTTCAACAGGAGAGGGTAATTATGCTGCAAAAAATGATGATGATGGTAAAGTAGCTACCGGTGGTTTTAAATCCGAAACAGCTGTAACTTTTAATACCGATTATAAAGTTTCTGATTTGTTTGTAGATGCAGCCAACGGCGACCTTACACTCAAGATTGCTGTTCAAGCAGGTGATCCCCGCTGGTATAAATCAGTAGAATAATCCGTGTTTACGTATAACAATTATTTAGACTATAAATTTATGAAATTATTTCATACCCTATTATATCCCCTTTTGGGACTATTGTTCCTCTCCTGCTCGGACAACGAGCAGGAGACGGGTGATAATCCTGCGCCTACTACCGGTACGATTACGTTCGGTGTAGACCTGACAGGCTTTACTACCCGTGTCACACAAGACGGTACGTCTTGGACGAATGGGGACAAGATTGGAACATTCGCCTTGGATGCCGATACGTCCGAGCCGGTATTGGACAATGTGAATGTACCTTATGTATGTGCCGAGGACGGTCAGTCGGTAGCATTCACTTCGGAAACTCCGCTTGCTGTACAGGACGATGGCAAGCCGGTGAAGTTTGTCGCTTACTATCCGTATAATGCCGATATGCAGGACTTTAACTATCCGGTGTCGATAACCGACCAAAGCAATGGAAGTACCGCTTGCGACTTGCTGTACGGTACTGCATCCGAACCGTATGTGTATGATAAAGAAAGCGATACGAACATTGCGTTGAAATTTACACACCGTCTCTCAAAGGTGGTTTTGAAGTTCATGGATATGGAAAAGAACCCCTTGACGGTAAGTGATGTGAAGATACTGGGTATGCCGGTTTCCGCTGCATTCAATGTGCAGACGGGGGCGTTGACAACAGATGATAATTCCGTAGCCGATATAACTCCTTACGTGAATTCTGCTAACAATTATCGTGAAGCCATCATTCTGCCCGTTGCTTTAAGCGATGCTTACAAGGTTTCGTTTGTTTTGGACGGCAGAACACGCGAATGGGTGTTTGCCGACCTTGATATCAGTCTGCCCAAATTCAATGCCGGTTCGCAATATACGTTCGGAATTTATATCGATCCTACGGAAGATATTATCATAGGCCGTCTGGAAGATGTGGATGCAGGAAACAGCTCCGCTCCGTGGGAAGACGGCAGCAATGAAAACGGTACGGCGGATGGGAATCAACCTGCCGAGTACCATCTCTTTCCAGCCGATAAAGCAACTGATGCTTTTGCCGATACGGAATTGAAAATCTCTTTCGACGGCGTAGCGCCTGAGCTGGGTACAAGCGGATACATCCGCATTTATCGGATGAGCGACCATAAGATGGTGGATGAGATTAATATGGGAGAACGACGTGTGTCCATTGAAGATGGAAAAACTCTTCTGAATACTTGGATGGATATCATAGGCGTGACACCTAAGGGTTCTTCTGTCAGTCGTCGCGTGGTGAACTATTATCCGGTACGGGTGGAAGAAAATGATTTTATCATCAAGCCCCATCAGCAACGTTTGGATTTTGATACGGAGTACTATGTGGTTATTGACCGCGAAGCTATCGGTCAGGAAGATTTTCCAGGCATTTACGGTCGTGCGTGGACTTTCAAGACAAAGCCTGCTCCTCAGATTGACGGTCCGGAATATAATGTACGGATAAGCCATACCGATGCGGCAGCCCATTTCTATACATTGCAGGGAGCTATCGATTTTTGTGCTGTTAATGTAGATCTAAATGCACAGAAAGTATTCCGGTTGGATGATGGTATTTATCAGGAAATGATTTATTTGCGCGACCAAAGTAATATTACTATTAAAGGGAATCCGGGAGATAATACAGCGGTTAACGTTCAGTATGATAACTCGAATGATATAAACGGCGGTATCGGCGGTGGTACGAATATCGATCAGTTTGCTCCGGTGGGAACAATTGTACCTTCTTCTGGTGGTCGTTCGGTTGTAATACTTCAAGGTAATTCCGAGCATATTCGTTTTGAGAATCTTACAATAGAGAATGCTTATGGATGGACGTTGGGCAAAAACGGACAAGCCGAAGCGTTGTTTATTGATAATAAGTCGGCCGCTCTTGTCAATTGCCGTATTCTGAGTTTTCAAGATACTTTGCTTCCGGGCGGTGGATATAATTGGTTCTACAAATGCTATATCGCAGGTGCTACGGACTTTATCTGGGGTTCGGGAGAAGTTGTGTTGTTCGAAGACTGCGAACTTCATGCACCTACCGGCACTCGTGCCGTGATGCAGGCTCGTGTCAAAGAAGGTTATTTGGGTTATGTGTTCGACCGTTGCCGTTTTACGGTAGGCGAGGGAGTTACTAAGTCCACATTGATTTATCAGTATGCACCTGACAACCTGACTTTCCTGAACTGTACATTTGCCGATGTGTACGGTCCGAACTTTGTAGGGGAAAATAAACTGTTGGAGCCTGCCGTACCGTCGGTTACCGCCGGTTGCAAGATGTACAACGGTAAGACAGAATCCGGAGACGATTTCTACAATCTTATTCCTGAAGCTGTGAGAACTACGGTACTTAATCTTAGTGAGGCACAGTTTAATGAAAACTTTGGTAGCCGGGAAAAGATTATGAGTTGGAAAGGCAATGATCCCTCTTGGTTTAAGGAGTAAACAAACACAAATATAAATACTTAAAAGTTTTATAACTGATGAACAGATTAATGAAAATGGCGGGCTTCATGCCCGTCATTTTAGGAACACTTTGCGCTTGTCAAAGCGCTTCGACGGAGCGTTATGACATCGCAAACAAGGAAGACCTTTATAAGAATCTTCCCTTTGAGATGCCTGTCGTACAGCATCCCTCTTTCCCAGACTATCAGGTGGATATCCGTGATTTCGGTGCAAAGGCGGACGGTGAGACACTGAACACCGAAGCCATAAACAATGCCATCAGGGCGGTGAGCGAGAAGGGTGGTGGTAAAGTAATCATTCCCGAGGGATTGTGGCTTACGGGGCCTATTGTATTGCAGAGCAATGTCAACTTGCATACCGAACGAAACGCGCTTGTACTCTTCAGCGATGATGCCGCTTTGTATCCGTTGGTACATACCTCTTTCGAGGGGTTGGACATGCTCCGTTGCCAGTCGCCTATCTCTGCGATGAAAGCAGAGAATATAGCCATTACGGGGCACGGGGTCTTCGATGGTTCGGGCGATAGCTGGCGACCTGTGAAACGTAATAAAATGACGGACGGACAGTGGAAGGCACTGCTCAGGTCGGGTGGTGTGGTAGACGATGCCGGCAAAGTGTGGTATCCCGATGCCGGTGCTTTGAAAGCTTCTGTACTTACCGGCAGTAAAGAGAAAAGAACAGTTTCTGCCGATGAATGGGAAGGAATGAAACGCTGGTTGCGTCCTGTGCTGCTGAGCTTCGTAAAGAGTAAACGCATATTGCTGGAAGGCGTAACGTTCCGCAATTCGCCCAGTTGGTGCCTGCATCCGCTCTCTTGCGAAGACCTGACATTGGATGGCGTCAAGGTGTTCAATCCCTGGTATTCGCAGAATGGAGATGCCCTCGATGTGGAATCGTGTAAGAATGTGGTGGTAGCCAATTGCCTGTTCGATGCGGGTGATGACGCCATTTGTATAAAGTCGGGTAAAGATGCCGACGGCCGTCGACGCGGAGAACCTTGCGAGAATGTGATAGTGAAGGACAACACCGTATTGCACGGACACGGCGGTTTTGTTGTGGGCAGTGAAATGTCCGGCGGCGTCAGGAATGTGTATGTGGCAGACTGTACATTCATCGGTACCGATGTCGGGTTGCGTTTCAAGAGTACGCGCGGCCGTGGTGGTGTGGTGGAAAATATCTACGTGGACAATATCAATATGATAAACATTCCGGGTGATGCATTGATTGCCGACCTCTATTATGCTGTGAAAGAAGCGCCCGGCGCTCCTGTGCCTGCTGTGACCGAAGAGACTCCGGCTTTCAGGAATATCCACATCTCCAATGTATCCTGCAAAGGTGCCGGCCGTGCCATGTTCCTGAACGGGCTGCCCGAAATGCCTATCGAGAACTTTTCTGTTAAGAATATGAAAGTAACCGATGCGCAGAAAGGAGCTTCCATAAACAAGGTTGCCGGAATTACTCTGGAAAATATCGAAATAGAAACGGCTGATGATGCGTATCTGCAAGTGGAGAATGCTACGGATATAGTCATCGATGGTAAGGCATACGATAAAATCTCGGAAAGGAGATTGCTCACACAGAATTGAATTTAGACATAACTTCGTGTTGGTAAGGCACGGATTGTATGGAACTGGTAAACCGGAAGCGGCTACTTCATACAATCCGTGCCTATTGTATTTTCAGGAGGTGCTCTATTCGCTTTTTTCCCCTTCTATATACAGTTTGGTATTTATCTATAACTCTTTACGGTTATCATACTTATGGAAAGGTCCGTTTCCCACGGGAGAAACAACCGTTTCCCTTAAAGGAAACAAGAATTTCCCTTAAGGGGAACTGGAGTTTCCTTTAAGGGGAACGAGCGTTTCGCTAGTGGAAACTTCCGTTTCGCCTCATGGAAACGGAAGTAACCGCCAGTGTGACGGACCGGCAGGACGTTGTGCCAAAGAATACGGCCGGTATCCTTGTCGGATAAAAGCAAAGCGATGAAAAATCTCTTCCTTGCAGATACCGGGAAGAGATTCTTCATCGCTTTACTTCTCTGAATGCTACAGAGTGGGAGTTCTATCGGTTTCTTATAACAGTTTTAGTGTTTTCTTTTGCAGGTCTTTCTCTTGAGAGCTTCCACCTACCAATACATCGAAGGTATTTTGCATGGTACGCATCGTGTTGGTGGTGTTGTCCCACCATTCCAGTTGTTTGGGAGTCAGTGCGAGTTCCACTTTCACGGTCTTTCCTGCCGGGATGCGTACGCGTTTGAAGGCGCGCAGCGTCTTGATAGGACCGTCTGTCTCTCCGCTCTTCTTGAGATATACCTGTACTACTTCCTCGCCGTCGCGGCTGCCGGTATTGGTGATGGGTACGGTGATTTTTGCCGTTTCGCCTACCTTGACAGATGAATCCAGTTTCATTTTACCGTATTTGAATGTGGTGTAACTCAAACCGTATCCGAACGGGAAAAGCGGTTCGCCTTTGAAGAAGCGGTAGGTATGTCCTGCCATGTTGTAGTCTTCGAAGTCGGGCAGTTGCGACAGGCTGCGGTAGAACGTAACCGGCAGGCGTCCGGCAGGGTTGTAGTCGCCGAACAGGACTTCGGCAACAGCCTTACCGCCCGACTGTCCCGGATACCATGCCTGCAGAATGGCTTGGCAGTGTTCCGTCTCGGCTTCCATGGCAATGGGGGAACCCGAACAGTTTACGAAGATAACCTTCTTGCCTGCATCGTGAAGCGCTTTAATCATTTCCCGTTGAACGGCAGGCAGTTCGATGTCCGTGCGGTCGCCTCTCTTGAAGCCGGGCAGGTCAACGCCCATCTCTTCTCCTTCCAGTTGAGGGGATATGCCGCCTGCAAAAATCACGATATCGGCATCTTTCACTTTGGCTACCGAGCGTTGTATGTCGCACTCTTCCTTGAAGCCGATGTCGAAGTTGAGCTGGGCATCGCTGGCAAAGTATTGGAAGCGGATTTCAATGTCATACGATTTGCCGGCCTCTACACGCATGCCGTGTGCTTGCGGACGGCTGCCGTGTTTGTTGGTGAAGCTCTTCACCTCTTTGCCGTCGACGAGCAGCTTTACGGAACCGTAGCAGTAGAAGTCGAACACAACATCGCCGCTCTCCCGGGGAGTGAATACGCTTTGGTAAACGGCAGAGAAATCGGTGAGGTTTACGCCCGGTGCAAAAACAGTGGCTCCGGAAGTACAGAGATGGAACGGAGTGCTTAGCTGTGCCGTGGCTGCGGGTTCGCCCTTGAACTCCGTATTGTTCCAGTAACGGGCGCTGAAGCCGGGGCCGTTTTCGGATTTACACTGGCTGAATACGCTGCGTATCAATTTCCTTTCCACCCATGAACAGCCTTGTTCGTAAATCAGTTTGTCGTCTTTGCCCATGGCCGATCGGATACCGTCCAGAATGGTGATGGTACGTTTGGGAGTACCGTTGTAGTTTCCCCACTGCATCACGGAGTCGTTGGCGTTGGGACCCATTACGGCGATGACTTTCCCGCCGCGTTTGAGGGGAAGGATGCCGTTTTTGTTTTGTAACAGTGTCATGGACTTGCGTGCCATGTCCAGCGACAGTGAATCGTGCTTGTCGGAGCCGACTACGGAATAGGGTGTCTGTGCCCAGTCCACCCGGCTGAGTTCGTCCATCTCGCCCAATTCGAAGCGTGCCTGTAACAGACGTTTTACGGAGCGGTCGATGTCTTTTTCATTGATGAGTCCTCTTTTTACTCCTTCTATCAGCGAACGGTAATTGGAACCGCATTCCAGGTCTGTTCCACTCAGTACGGCGGCAGAAGAGGCGGAAGCGGCATCGGGGTGGGTTTTGTGTCCTTTGGCGTTGTGGAAGTCGCTGATGGCGCTGCAATCGGATACGACAATACCGTCGTATCCCCACTCTTCGCGGAGAATATGCGTCAGCAGGCGGTTGCTGCCGCAGCAAGGTTCACCCTCGAAGCGGTTGTAGGCACACATCACTTCTTTTACCTTACCTTCTTTTACCAGTGCTTCAAAGGGCGGCAGGTAGGTTTCGTACAAATCGCGCGGGCTGATGTTCTCCGCATTGAAGCTGTGGCGGTTCCATTCGGGACCGGAGTGCACGGCGAAGTGCTTGGCGCAAGCGTGTACCTTATCGTATTTCCGGTTTTCGTCCAGGCATTGCAGGCCTTTTACAACATTTACGCCCATAACGCTTGCCAGATAAGGGTCTTCACCGTATGTTTCTATACCCCGTCCCCAGCGAGGGTCGCGGTAGATGTTCACCGTGGGTGTCCAGATGGTCAGCCCTTGATAGCGTTTGTAGCTGCCCTCTTTCGAGTAGACGGCATTCTTGGCTCGTGCTTCGTCGGATACGGCAACGAAAGCTGTATGTAAAGCTTCGGGAGAGAAAGAAGCCGCCATGCCGATGGGTTGCGGAAAAACGGTTGCCAAACCGCTGCGTGCTACTCCGTGCAATGCTTCGTTCCACCAGTTGTAGGGCTTGATACCCAACCGTTCCACGGGTTTTGAGTTGTCCATCATCAAGGATACTTTTTCTTCCAGTGTGAGTTGTTTCACTAAATCTTCCGCACGCTCTGCCGGACTGTAGCTGTTGTCCTTATAGACGGACTGTGCAAGGCTGCTACCCGAAACAATGAGGCAGGCAAGCAGATAGGTTATTCTGTTTCTCATGATTATATGAATATAGTTGTTTTTTTCTGTATGCTTTGATAACGTTTTGATATCAACATTTATTTTCTTGTGATACGGAACCAGTCTACATCCGTCCAGCCGCCGTCGTTGGTGCGGATAGCGGGGCGGGTACAAAATGTTCCTACTTTGGCTCCTATCCATTTGCCTTCATGGGCTTGGAAGGTTTCGCCGAGCGGACGGAACTTCTTGCCGTCGAGACTGTAACTGAAGTTGCAGCGTACCAACAGGTCGTCTGTGCCTTTCACTTTACTGCCGTCGGCGCTGAACTTCACTCGCAGGTAGAGGGTAGAGTCTTTTACGGCAACGCTGTCATTTGTTTTTTCGGTGCCGCCTCTGTCTGCTTTCCGGCAGGCGATTTGCGAAAGTACGGTTCCCTGTTCCGTATTCTCCAGTATGAGTCCGGCATAATCCATGCCCATGACTACCAATCCGGTACGCTCGCCTTTGTACTTCGGGTTGGGGCGGAAGGTCAGTTTCATGGTTGCGGTGAAGTTGTCCGACGGGGTTTTCTGCAACAACAGGTTGGGCACATCCCACAAGCTCTTGTAATTATCCGGAACGGGATAGGAGTAAAGACGCACCATACTCCGGTCGCCGGCGTAATATGCCCATTTATCATTGATGTTGGCGTGCCACTGCCATTGCGGAGACAGGGTGTAGCCGTCGAACTCATCGCTTTCTTGCGGGGTACATACGGGGTATGTCTTACCTATATCGGGCTTGCGGTAGGTCAGTACGGGTTCGCCGCATCCGTCTCCGTCTTTATCTGTTCCGATTACAGGCCAGTCGTCAATCCACTTCATGGGTTGTAGATGTACTACACGTCCGTAGGCACCTACATCCTGAAAGTGCATGAACCAGTCTTCACCGGTAGGCGTGTCCACCCAGCCACCCTGATGAGGTCCGTTGACGGGTGAGTTGCCCTGTGCCAGTACGGTACGGTTTTCATAAGGACCATAGATGTTACGGGAGCGAAGCACCACCTGCCAGCCGGTAGCCACGCCGCCGGCAGGGAGGAAAACGTAGTAATAACCGTTGCGTTTGTACAGTTTCGGCCCTTCGCACGTGCCGTGATGTTCGTGTCCATCGAAGATGATGCGGGAAGGACCGATGACTTGGGTAGCGTCGGCGCTCAACTCGCAGATGGCGATGACGCTTTTCAGCCCGGCGCGGCTGCCGGCGTATGCGTGTGCCAGGTAGACTTTGCCGTCTTCATCCCAAATGGGGCAGGTATCGATAATGCCCTTAATCTCTTTTACAAGTACGGGCTTGCTCCACGGACCTTCTGCCCGGGACGACTTTACCATGAATATGCCTTGGTCCGGGTCTCCCCAGAAAATATAGAATTCGCCGTTATGATGGCGGATACTGGGAGCCCACACACGGTTGCCGTGTTCCGGACGTTCGGGAGTGGTGACCGGAGGAAGGGCGGCGGGTACGGCGGCGCTGATAATAGACCAGTTCACCAAGTCTTTGGAATGGAGAATCTGTAGTCCGGGCAGACAGCCGAAACTGGATGACGTCAGGTAGAAATCATCACCCACGCGGCAGACATCAGGGTCGGAGTAGTCTGCATAGAGAACAGGGTTCTTGTAGGTGCCGTTTCCTTGGTCGGCTATCCATACTTCGGAAACATAGTTTGATTGTTGGGCCTGGGCACCAGTCGTTAGTACACCGGCAAGGCAGGCGATAATCCATTGTTTTTTCATCTTTGAGTAATCGTTTTTTATGGTATTCCGTTTAACGATTGCAATAGTACGCGCTTTCCGGTTTTTAAACGGGTAATATCCGGTCGAAAGAGTGTGTTTTTTATTCGGATGTTTTTTCATTTTTTCTCTTTATATTCCGAAGGTGTGACCTCCATAACCTTTTTAAAGCATTTGCTGAAGTACTTCGGATCGCTGAATCCGGTCATATAAGCAATTTGCGAGAAGTTATACTCTCCGCTGTCTATCAGTTGTACGGCGCGTTTGATGCGGATTTCGCGTATGAAATCCACGGGAGTAAGCCCGATAATCGATTTCAACTTCCGATAAAAGATAGTACGGCTCATCATCAGATGCTCGGCGAATGCGTCGATAGTCAGCTCCGAGTTGTCCATTTGCTGTTCCATAAACTCCATAACCTTTTGCATGAATTGTTCGTCAAAAGGAGTTATCTGAGGTTGTGAAGGGGTGAGGTTGCCGGAGATAATGGCGTTCTTGCTTTCAGTGAGTTGCGCCATGTACATTTCCTGCAACGATTTGCGTTGGCGGAGGAGCGTGACGATACGGGTTTTCAAGTAAGTGGCGCTGAAAGGCTTGGTTATATAGTCATCTATTCCCTGCTCCAGTCCTGCTATGCGATCGTCCAAAGATGCCTTTGCCGATAGTATGATGATGGGAATGTGGCAAATGGAATTGTTTTCTTTGATGTGCTTCACCATTTCCAATCCATCCATGACGGGCATCATGACATCGCTGATGATTAAGTCCGGGAGATTGTCTATGGCAGATTGCAGCCCTTCTTCTCCGTTGGAAGCAGTGATAACGGTGTAGTCTCCCGACAGGCTGTTCCTTAGAAAAGTCCGCAGTTCTTTGTTGTCCTCTACCACCAGAATGGAGTGGCAGTTGGTGGTATTATTGTCATAAGTCTCTTTTGCATCTGTTCCTTTTGTGTCTTCATCGGTGGCAGTCGGAGAGGATGACTGAGCATCGTTCAATATGAATTCCGCTTGCGTATCTTTCTCGAAAGCTTGCTTTTGCAGAGGCAGGGTTACGGTAAAACGGCTGCCCACACCAGGCTGGCTGTCTACTTTGATGCTACCGTGGTGAATCTCTACCATCTCTTTTACCAGTGATAGTCCGATACCCGATGAGGGCTGGAGAATATTCTCCTTTACCAGTGTTTCAAAACGCTGGAAAAGGGTACGCAACTTTTCCGTTGCGATTCCGATTCCTTCGTCCGCCACTTCGATGTCTATCGTGTCTTTATGTGGCGTAACTTTGACTGTGATAGCTTTGCCGTTGGGAGTATATTTGAATGCGTTGGAAAGCAGGTTAAAGAATATCTTTTCGAATTTGTCCCGGTCTATCCAACCGAAAACGGATTTGGTCGCAGATTGCATCCGGTAGTCAATTTCCTTTTCTTTGGCTATCAGCAGGAAGCTGTCCATCACTTTCTGCAAGAGTGGAATAAGGTCTGTGTTTTCCACTAGCAGCTTCATCTTCTGATTTTGTATTTTGCGGAAATCCAGTATCTGGTTCATTAGTCGGAGCATCCGTTCTGTATTCCTGCGTACAAGGGTTAGGTGCTCGCGGGCAGTGGGAGACAGGGGCTCGTTCTCCAGGACTTCTGTAACCGGACTGCCTATCAGGGTCAACGGAGTACGCAGTTCGTGGGAAATATCGGTGAAGAAACGTAGCTTGACATTTGCGAGTTGCTGTTCCATGTCTACTTGGTGGCGCAGACGGTAAATATAGAACAGAACATATACAATGGTGGCGGTGAATAAGATAAACAGGATGAAATAGAGTAGCCATGCCCAATAGGTTTCCCAAAATGTCGGGAGTACATGGATGGATAGCGTACGTATGTTGTCGGTCCATACTCCGTCGCTGTTGGTCGATTTGATTTGTAATTGGTACTGTCCTGCAGGCAGATTGATATAGCTGGCGGAACGGTTGTTGTCGACTTCATTCCATTCGTCTTCCAATCCTTGTAGGCGATAGGCATAAAGTATATTGTCGGGGTTTACGTAATCGAGTGCGGCAAATTGGAAAGTAACGTTCCGCTGGGATGCTTTCAGTTCCAGTTCTTTCAGATTGTCGATTGGATGGTCTGCCGGATGCCCTTGTATTTTAAATCCGGTAAATACGATAGGAGGTACATAGGTGCTTTTTCGCATCTTATCGGGAGAAATTTCCAAAAAACCTTTGTCTGTACCCAATACGATTTGTTTGCGGGCGTTAATGACAGGGAGAGCTTCTGAGAAGTTGAACTGTTGCTGATAGGTGGAGCCGAGCGTGTAGTTTTCAAAAGTCTCGTTGCCGGGATTAAATCTGGACAAGGCTATTTCGGAAACTATCCAAAGGTGATTGTGGGTGTCTTCCGTCATTGAGAGGGTCAGGTCGGAGGCTAATCCGTTGCTTTGGTCGTAGTTCTTGAAGCGTATTTGTTCGCTGAGCAATTGATCGGAGATAATTTTACTGATACCGCCGGTGAAACTTATAACGTATGTCGTCTTTCGTTTGTCTGTATAGATGTGCGTAATGTCGTTGGTGGAAAGACTGTTTTTATCGCCCGGCTGATGGCAGTTTCTGTAGAACTTTACCTCTTCGGGCAATTCAAACTTATTGGAGAAAGTGAGCAGTCCGTTCGTGGTACCTACCATAAGTACGCCGCCGGGAGCTTCGGTGATGTTACGCACTTTCATTCCATAATCCGTGGGATAGTTTTTCAGTTCATTGTTGCTATGGATGAATATGGGTGTTTGGTCATTTCGCCGGATCAGCAGGTTTAGTCCGCCACCATAACAACCTATCCAGATACGGTTGTGACTATCCTGAAAAATGGAGTATATGCTGTTGTCACTTATACTGTAAGGATTATTCGGTTGGTGCTTAAAGCAGGTGACGGAATATCGATTTATTCCTTTGGGAGTCAGTTGGAATAATCCGGCGCCTTTCGTACCCAGCCAGATGTTCTTTTCTTTGTCTTCCATGATGGCGTATACGCCGTTGTAGAACAGTTGTTTCTCTTTGACAATATTTCCCTGTGGCGAAAGGTAGCCTTCCAAACTTCCGTCGGGAGCATATATCTGGATGTAACTTGCTTTGGATGCGCTCCATAAGCGATTATTGCTATCTCGCAGGAAGGCACGTGTTTCTGCTTCGTAATCGGTTTGGTAGAATTGAAAACTTTGAGGGAAAAAACTTATCCGGTCTATTCCACGTGCAGTGGCAAGCCAACAGTTTCCTTGTGTGTCGAGAGTGTAAAAGCGTACCAATGGACTGAATATGGATTTAGGATTGTCAGTGTCGGTAAGCAGCGGTTTGAGTTTTTTTTCTTTCCGGTCGTAATAAGAAAGGTTACCGTTGGTGGGTAATACCCATAGGTTACCGGTTTTGTCTTCGAATATCAGTTTACGGCTGTTGCGCCCGTGCCTGATAACTTCATTCTGGGGAGTAAACAGGTGCTCTTTTTCATCACTGCCAGGTAAGATACGGATGATGCCGGAGCTTTGGGAGAATACCCAAATATTTTGTTGCTTGTCTTGATAGACCTGCTCCACATAATTGGAAGGTTGAGTGGATGTACGAATATCGATTTGGCGGAATGTATTGTCGGGAGTGGAATACAGTATCAGACCATTGTCCGTACCTAATGCCAGCGTTTCTGTTCCTATTACAGTAACATTGGTTATTCTATTGTGAGGACAAGGGATATTGATAAACTTCAGCTTTTGAGTTTGAAAATTGTATTGCGCCAGCTTACCCTTGTCGGCAATCAGATATATATTCTCCTTTATTTGTGTGATATATTGAAATGGAAAGTCTGTGTCTACCCTTTTGTTTCCAACAATGGTGACGCCTTTGTTGGTCAATATCCATTCGTCTTCATCGGAGTCCTGATAAACGGTATAGATACGGTCTCCTTTCAGATTCTTGGTGAATGTGGAGTACAGTGTGATACCTTCTCCGCGTTTGCATAGTTGTTCATCGGCTCTATATGTGTATCCGTTTTTGCAGATAATCCACGCTATGCCTTTCTTCAATGACAATATGCGTGAGACATAGTTAGAGTGCTTGGTTGTAATTTCAAGAGGTTGCAATACATCGATGAATTTTTCCGTTTCCACATCGAACAGACAGGCTTGTCCGTCGTAGGTAGGACACCAGATATCTCCGTATTTGCTTTCGGAGATTGTTCCCATACGGTTACAGCCGAAAGCGTAACGGTCTTCCTGAGAAGTCTTATAGGTCTTGAATGTGTATCCGTCATATTTACTCAGTCCGTTCCAAGTGCTGAACCAGATGAAGCCTTTTTGGTCTTGAAGCATTCCCATTACATTTCCTTGGGCGAGACCGTCATTGACAGAAAAGTGCTTGACCTGACAAACCGGTTGGGCAATGATGAATACGGTTATTGATAGCAAAAGAATAAGAACATCGAGTCGTTTCATTGTATTTACTTTAAAGCTATAGCAAAAATAAGTAAATACCTTCAATTAGGAAATAAGGAGAGGTAATATGAACGGAAAATACACCATTTTGCCTGTTTTTTACTCCAATGAAGTAAATATAGGAAGTATGGGAAGCGAAATCTTACGTCATACTGTCATTCAGAGACGTGTAGCGGTAAGCTTATATAGGGGAGGGAGGCTTTTCATTGCTACGAGTCTCTGAATGACGGGATATATTTTTTTATCTTTTAATCAGCGGTTAAACCAAAATCTCTTATCAGCGGTATGTCTTTTTCGTCTATCCCCAACTTGATAAGCATCTCCTTGTCTTTATCGAACATTTCAAGAAAAGTCTCCCGGTTACCGCTTTCCGAGGTAGCTTTTCCGTACAGTTCGGCAGCCTTTTCCATATTTCCCAATAGCAATGCTGCGTGTCCGGCATTGAGGTAATCTGTGGAAAGCGGTTTCAAGGCAAGTATCTTGTTGTAATACCGCATGGCCTGTTCAAATTTTCCACTGACAAACGAGCACCAGCCTATGGCACGCCATGCCTTGATGCAGTCGTTTTCCATGAAATCCAGCTTAAAGAAACACTGCAAGGCTTCTTCGTAGCGTTCCTGCTCTGCCAGACAACTGCCGATAAGGAATGGCAGGTTTCTGTTTTCCGGTTGCATGGTTTCCGCTTTTCTGTAATATTCCAATGCCGTTGCAAAGTCTCGCAATTGGCGGTGGCAGGTGGCGAGGTGGCGGATAGTCCATACATGGTCAGGTTTCAGTACATCGGCTTTCCTATAAGCCTCGATAGCTTCTTTGTAACGTTTCTCTTTTTGCAGGCAATAGCCGGTCTTTTGGAAGATTTCCGCATCGGCATGGTTCATATTCGTTATTTCTTTATAGATGCTTAAGGCTTCTGCGGGATGCTCTTTGCGGAAATGGAAGTCGGCTATGGTTGCCAATAGTTCGGGCTTGCACAAAATGTCTTTCAGTGCCGGTATGCGGTGCAGGGCTATTTCTTCCTTGAAAATATCACGGAACTCATGGCGGCGCTGGCTTAACTTGAAGAACCGATATAAATCGTGGATATACTGGTTGCTGATAACGTCCGGCCGCAAGGCATACTGTCTCAGGCTGGACGATTTGCTTTCGTCCATCAGTTCATTCAAATCCTGTGATGTCATTTGACTGAGCATCATATTACGCTGCGCTTGCGGTATATGTGCCATGGTAAAGCATAATGAATACTTGTCGCTGTTGCAGAAAAAGCCCGATTGCAGTATCAGTGACAGGACGGCGTTTTCTCCGGTAGGCTTCAGTCCGAACTCCCGTATGATGCTGGAATGCTGCATGTCGAACGGATAGAACCAGTTATGCGGATTTTGAAAGAACGGGTAACTCTTGAGCTGGGCAAACGTACTCATATATACATCGGCTCCTTCCAGTTGAAGTTCGTTCATCTCGCGTATCTTGTCGCCCAGGCCCGATTCCTCGAATGCTTTCTCCCAGTCCGGATTGCGGTCGTCTTCATCAATGTTTTCTTCGAAGCCGTACTTCATATTGCGCATGATGGTGACGTTCTTCATCATTTCCGGAATGATTTCTTCACGCATTTTCTTGTCTATCTTCTCTGTTTCACGGCTGCGGAGTAGCTGGATGTAAACCCGGTTCAACTGTTTGCCGAAGCTGCCGTCCTCATCGAGAAGCGATAACTTTGCCATCAGCTCCGGGTATAGCCGCAAGCGGTTGGAGTGTATGTGCAGTATGATGGCGATAATCACCAGGGCGCGCTGGTTGACCTGTGTGTCGGCGTGCGTTGCGGCATCCAGTAACCATGAGAATTTCCGCGGATCGAAACATTCCATCAGGCTGAGCAGGATGGCTCCGGTGAACAGACACAAGTCATTTACCGGCAACAATTCGGACTCCAGATACAGCCTGGCTTCCTGTTCTTCTTCTACTGTCCAGCCACTGTTGCCCCATGTAGTGAGGAACAGATATTGGGCAGTGCCTTCATGGCGTTGCAGGGCGCTGTCCAGACTTTGTTTGTTGTCCGGCATAAGTTGGCAAACCGCCATATCGTCAGGAAAAGATTCCAGAACTTTCAGCCAGGAAGACATGCCGTAACCGGCTACCATATTCTTTTTGTTCTTGTGCAGGGAGTGGTAATAACGGGTCGAAACCTCATCGAGCAGGCTGATGCGGGTCTGTTCGGCAAGCTCCCAGGTTTCTGCCAGAAGTTGCCGGTATAGTTTCTGCCGTTCCGGATCGTTTACGCCCTGGCGCATGTACTGTAACATGTATTGGTAGGACACCTTAGCCTGCTCCAGACGGTTGCGGAGCGTCCAGTCGTTGCAGTTCCATAAAAAGGCTTCCAGTTGTACTTGAGCCTCTTTCAGACGTTTCTGTTCCAGTAGATTGACTATATGCTGATATTGCTCTTGTATGGCTTGCTCGTTCATAAGATTGTATTCATTAAGTGATTATACTCTACAAATGTACAAAAAGAATGCCAGAATGTTTTCATAAATCAGAAACGCACCTGCAATTGTGCCTGCAGCAGGTTGGAGTTTTCTCCTTTGTGGGGAACGCAATAGGTGTATTGTGCCTGCAAGCGGCATTTGGGATAGAACCACCATTGCACGCCGGCCACATAGTTGCTCTGTTTGTAATCCTGCGCTTTGTCTTTGTTGAAATAATCATAGGATGCTACAATGTCGAATTTGGGAAGCACATGTATGGATGCGGTTGCATAGTATCCGTCGCTTTTTACATGCCCGTCTTTGCCGGCAAGGTATTCGGTACGCAGGCTGACAGGCTTTGTCTGTATGGTGGCGCCTGCCGACCAGCGGTTGCGTGTGTAGCTGTCGCCTATCGCTATATCCGGATTGACGGAAGAGGCGGCTACGGCACAGCCTTTGCCCTTGACGAACGAGCCGCCCACCGACAGCCAGTCGAGCGGATGAACCATCAGGCTGCCTACTATGTCTTTTTGATTGTTCTTGTCTTTCAGATTGATGCCTTGCCCGTTCATGACGGCAAGGTTATAACTCAGCTTTTTCTTGAAAAGGTCGCCGTAGATAAGGATACCCATGTCACGGCCGCTGTTCGAGCCATAGAGTGGGTCGCTGCCATTGATGCCTGCCAGATAGTTGACCGCCTGTGAATAACAGTTTATCAGTTCGACAAAACAGGGAGACATCGGATTCTCAATGGTGTACATTGTTTTGAACTGTCCGATGCGGGCAGTGAGTTGGGGCAGGAACCGGTATTCCGTATAAGCTTCCAGTATCTTTCCGGTATTGGCGAAGCTGTACATGAAGTAGCACGACCATTTGTCGGTAATCTTGCCGCGTGCCATGAATATGGCGCGTTTGAGGTCGAAGGTATTGCTGGCCTTTTCGCCGGCGTCATCATAGGTATATCCCACTTGGGCATACCCTGCCAGGGTGATGCGTTCTTTCAATGTATTCACTACATTGTTCAGACGCGTATCCTGGGCTTTTAATGTATGTATGGAGAGGAGAAGAAGACAGGATAGTAGAATTCGTTTCATGTGTCGGATATATAATTAAAAAAAAAGCAACCCTTTTTTCAAAGAGCTGCCTTTTGTATGAATGAGGTTCTTGTTATTCGTTGATAGCAGCGATACCCGGAAGAACTTTTCCTTCGATTGCCTCGAGCAATGCACCGCCACCGGTAGAAACGTAAGAAACGCCGTTTGCCAGACCGAACTTGTTGACGCAAGCTACAGAGTCGCCACCGCCTACGAGTGAGAACGCACCGTTCTTGGTTGCCTCTACGATAGCTTCACCTACAGAGCGTGAACCGTGAGTGAAGTTGTCGAACTCGAATACGCCCGTAGGACCGTTCCAAAGGATAGTCTTGGAGTTCTTGATAACTTCGGCAAAAATCTTTTCTGTCTCAGGACCTATATCCAGACCTTCCCAGCCGTCAGGTATTTCGTTTACTTTGCAGAACTGAGTGTTGGCGTCGTTAGAGAAAGAGTCGGCAATCTTGGCATCTACAGCCAATACGAGGTTTACGCCTTTTTCTTTTGCCTTCTTCAACAGTTCGAGAGCCAGATCCAGCTTGTCGTCTTCGCAGATGGAAAGACCGATTTTACCGCCTTGAGCTTTGGTGAAGGTATAAGTCATACCGCCGGTGATAATCAGATTATCCACTTTGTTCAGCAGGTTTTCGATGATTTCAATCTTGGAAGATACTTTGGAACCACCCATGATAGCAGTGAACGGACGTTGGATGTCATTCAACACCTTGTCTACGGCTTTCACTTCTTTCTCCATCAGGTAGCCGAACATCTTGTTGTCTTTGTCGAAGTATTTGGCGATCAATGCCGTAGAAGCGTGTGCACGGTGAGCGGTACCGAATGCGTCGTTTACGTAGCAGTCAGCGTAAGAAGCAAGTTTCTTGGTAAACTCTTTCTGGCTTTCTTTAACGACAGCTTTGGCAGTTTTCTTTTCTTCGTCTGTCGCATCTTCGGCCAAACCGCGCGGTTTGCCTTCTTCTTCAGCATAGAAACGAAGGTTTTCGAGCAACAGCACTTCACCCGGTTGCAGAGCGGCAGCCTTAACGGCAGCTTCTTCGCCCATGCAGTCGTTGGCGAACTGTACCTCAACACCCAGCAGTTCCGATAAATGTTTCAGGATGTGCTTCAAAGAGAACTTGTCGGTTGCACCTTTCGGACGACCGAGGTGAGAACCGATGATAATACTGCCACCGTCAGCCAAAATCTTCTTCAATGTAGGAAGAGCGGCACGCATACGGGTATCGTCTGTAATGTTGAAGTTTTCGTCCAGAGGCACGTTGAAGTCCACGCGAACGAATGCCTTTTTTCCGGCAAAGTTAAATTGATCAATTGTCATAATACTCTATTTTTATTTAAAAGTGTTACCGTTTTCTTTTTGTGACGGCAAAGTTAGTATTTATTTCTTTTTCCCGCTATTAAATCGTTGTTTATTCTTCTCCATCATTACTCTCTTTACTAACTTTATACTTCCGGCAGTAATATTTGCACATCAATTGCAAACCGCAGTTGTCACATTGAGGGGTACGTGCCTGACATACATACCGTCCGTGCAGGATGAGCCAATGGTGGGCAATGGGAATCTCTGCTTCCGGAATGTATTTAACCAATTCCTTCTCTACGCTGAACGGGGTGGTGCATTTGTCGGATACCAGTCCCAAACGGTGGCTGACGCGGAAAACGTGGGTATCTACCGCCATGGCGGCTTTGTTGAAGACGACCGACTGGATTACATTTGCCGTTTTGCGTCCCACACCGGGAAGTTTCACGAGCTTTTCCAGTGTGTCGGGGACTTGGCTGTTGAAGTCTTTCACCAGCATTTGAGCCATGCCTACAAGATGCTTGGCCTTGTTGTTCGGGTAAGATACGCTGCGTATGTATTCGTATACTACTTCCGGAGTAGTGGCTGCAAGCGCTTCGGGAGTGGGGAAGTCCCGGTAAAGGGCGGGAGTTATCATATTTACCCGCTTGTCTGTGCATTGGGCGGAAAGAATTACCGCAATCAACAGTTCGTACGGGTTGTTATAATGCAGCTCGGTCTCCGCTATGGGGCGGTTTTCCCTGAACCAGGCGAGTATCTTTTCATAACGTTCTTTCTTTCTCATCGTAATTTGTTTTTATGATAATGAGGAGTTACCTTGATGTTGAAATAGAGCATGGAAACAATTGTCAGGCAGGCTCCGAAAAGATAGGCTTTGTCGAAAGTGCTGACTTCTGCAATGTATCCGCCTGTCAGCATACCGATGCCTATCCCCACATCCCACGAAGTGAGGTAGGTGGAAGTGGCCGTGCCCCGTTGACTGTTGGGGGCAAGGTTTACGAACAGTGTGTTATAGGCCGGAAACATGATGCCGAAGCCTATGCCAAGCAGCAATGCCACTGCAAAGAACACGATGTTGCATGCCATGCTGTTCCACTCGATGATATAGACGCATGCCGAGAGCAGGAAGAAACTGAATACCACGATGTACAATCCTGCCGAAATTACCTGCGTTATTTTTCCTCTGTCTACAATCCTGCCGGAAAAGATGCGCGAGATAGCCATGCCCACCGCCATGAAAGTAAAGAAAAAGCCGGTAGTTGCATGGATACCGATTTCTTTGGCATACATGGCTACGTAATTGGTAGTCATTCCGTAAGGAATGGATAATAAGAGCAGGCTGACACCTGCAGGAATGCCTTTCAGCAGAATAAAGCGGTCGAGCGAAATCGGTTCGCGTCTGACAGGCGGCTTATACGGGGTTTTCACTAAGGAAGCACAGATGAACCCGGCAATGCAGGAACCCAGCGAGCAACAGAATATGGTAGTATAACTCATGCCTGCATCGTGCAGGAACAAACCGGACATCGGCCCCACTGCCATGGCTATGTTGTTGGAGAGCCCGTAATATCCGAGGCCTTCTCCGCGTCTTGATGAGGGCATGATGTCGATGACCACCGTATTGCCGCCTACGGTTACCATGCCGAATGATACGCCGTGTATGATGCGGAACAGGATAAATAAAGTGAGTGACCCGGCAATGATGTATCCGGCAAACATGGTCATGAAGATGAAATAAGCTAACAGATACAACGGTTTGCGGGCAAAACTGTCCAGAAAATATCCGGAGAACGGACGGATGCATAAGGCAGCTACCGTATAGCAGGAAAGAATGATGCCGATAGTGGAGTTTCCTGCATTGAATACTTCGGATAGATAGAATGGCAATACGGGTATCAATAGCCAAAAGCCGAAGTACAGCAGGAAGTTGGCAGCGAGGATAAAACAATAGCCGGGAGTTACGAGCCTATCTTTCATTGGGTGGAGATTTAATAGGATTGATAATCAGGCTGTATTAAAAACCGTTAGTTGCAAATAATCGAGAGTAAAAATACGCCTGATAATTTCTTTTAGGCACGGATTATACGGACTTCACGGTCCTTTTTTTGATTTAATCCGTGTTTCTCCGTGCAATCCGTGCCTAAAAATAAATGGTGAGTGCCTTTTGGGGTTCTGGCACATCCCAATTTTATGCCCAATATAGAAATATCAGGATTTCTATATTAATAAGCTGCTTCAAATTCTTTCAGGAAGCGCGTATCGTTTTCCGAGAACAGGCGCAGGTCGTTTACGCGATATTTCAGATTGGCAATACGTTCTATACCCATACCTAAAGCGTAGCCGCTGTATATCTTGCTGTCAATACCGTTCAGTTCCAGTACATTGGGGTCTACCATACCGCAACCTAAGATTTCGACCCAACCGGTTCCTTTACAGAAAGGACAGCCTTTGCCGCCACAGATATTACAGCTGATGTCCATTTCGACGCTTGGTTCCGTAAACGGGAAGTAGGAAGGACGAAGGCGTATCTTGGTATCCTTGCCGAACATTTCCTGTGCAAAGAGCAACAGAGCTTGTTTCAAGTCGGTGAACGATACATTACGGTCTATAAACAACGCTTCTACCTGGTGGAAGAAAGCATGTGCACGATAGCTGATAGCCTCGTTACGGTATACGCGTCCCGGACAGATAATGCGGATGGGCGGTTGTGTATTCTCCATGACACGGCTTTGCACGCTGGATGTATGTGTGCGCAGTATGATATTGTGCGATACATTCTCGGCATTGTTTTCAATGAAGAAAGTATCCTGCATGTCGCGTGCCGGATGGTCTTCGGCAAAGTTCATGGCGGAAAATACATGCCAGTCGTCTTCCACTTCAGGACCGTCGGCGATGTTGAATCCCATACGGGCAAATATATCGATGATTTCGTTCTTTACGATGCTGAGCGGATGGCGTGTCCCTAATTTCACGGGATAGGCCGAACGGGTAAGGTCAAGGTCTTCGCAACCGTTGTCCCGGCTCTCGAATTGTTCTTTCAGAGCGGCAATCTTTTCCTGTGCCTTGTTCTTGAGTTCATTCAGGCGCATGCCTACTTCTTTCTTCTGGTCGGCAGGCACGTTGCGGAAGTCTGCCATCAGTTCGTTAATGGCTCCTTTCTTGCTGAGGTATTTGATTCGCAGTGCTTCCAGTTCCTCGGCATTAGCGGCTTTCAGTGCTTCTACTTCTTGCAGAAGCTCGTTGATTCTGGCTATCATATCGTTGTTATTATTTATTCTTTCAATACATAAAACGATGCAAAGATACAATTTTATCATTGTTTTGCCTTCAATCGCTGCATATTATTTTTTATTAACTCAGACTGCCAGCCGGAATGCTTTTCCGGACTTTGTGTCCGGCTTTCGATATAATGTGCCGCTAAGATGTAGCTTCAATTATTCCAATATTTTTTCCTTCGGTGGACATTCTTGTCCTGTTGACTTATATATTCTGTACATTATTTTTGAATTCATACTAATCAAAATAATATGAAAATAGCGATTATTGGAGTTTTTATAGTAAATA
>OGPZ01000349.1_pt1 | contig 42471 bp, 22 predicted proteins | sample 1553111 | NCBI WGS metagenome assembly OGPZ01 (sample SAMEA2579968, study PRJEB22360) | human gut metagenome
ACGCAGTACTCATAAGAAGATAAAAGCCGGAGATAAGCTTGTTTTGAAGCTAAAATCAAGTGGCGGAGCCGCATTGCATTTCACTCCACTGGAAAAATAAATTAGTTGTTTATAGATAAATACACTATGATAAGTGTAATTATAAGAAATATCCCCTTTGATCCTGTCTTTCATTCGTCGAAAGTCATAACAAGGATTAAAGGGGATTTCATTTTCTTATTTACTATAATTAATCAACCACTTCACCATCTCCGGATCATTGTGGGAGAAAAAGAGCGTTTTAGCTGTATCAAGCGCAGCGATAGCCGCCATATCATCCGGTGTTAATGAAAAATCGAATACGTTGAAATTCTCAATCATACGTTCTTTATGAGTCGATTTAGGAATCACGATAATATCGCGTTGAATCAGATAACGCAGTGCGACCTGTGCCACTGATTTGCCATATTCTTTACCGATTTCCTGAAGAGTCGGGTTGGTAAAGAAGTCGTTTCGTCCTTCTGCAAACGGTCCCCATGACATAATTTTAGTACCATATTCTTTCATTACTTCCTGTAACTTTATCTGTTGGTTGAAAACGTGTGTCTCTACCTGATTGATGGCAGGAGTGATTTCACAGAACTCTGCCAAGTCTATAAAGCGGTCAGGATAGAAGTTACTGACACCGATCGCACGGAGTTTACCAGCCTTATATGCTTCTTCCATAGCCCGGTAAGTTCCATAATAATCACCGAATGGCTGATGAATGAGCAGTAAGTCTATATAATCACTCTTTAATTTACGAAGTGATTCATCAATAGAAGCTTTAGCCTTTTCGTAACCGGCATTTGAAATCCATACTTTTGTAGTGATGAACAGTTCCCCACGCGGTACTCCGCATTTGCTGATTGCATTTCCAACACCTTCTTCGTTATGATAGGCTTGTGCCGTATCAATAGAACGATAACCCACACTGATTGCATCTGATACGCAACGTTCACATTCTTCAGGCGTAACCTGATAAACACCATAACCTAAAATAGGCATTTCAATGCCATTGTTCAACTTTACTTTTTCCATAATCGAGCATATTAAATTAAAAGCATATTCTAATGTTTTTATTATCTTTATTTCTTGTATGCAAAGTTAGTCTGTAAAAGGTAATTTGTCTTTATATAGATTACGGGTTTTGCTACCATTTTTACGGATAACCTTATCTTTGCATTTAATCTTTCATATATATAGTCGTTTTTTGAGTATTTTGTTTTCCATATTCGTAGTATAGGAAGTTAAATCAATTAAAAGAAGCATTATGAATAAATATTTTCTTGTTGTTTTGTTATCTCTGTTCATGCAGACTACCCGAGTTGCAGCAGCTCCCTGGCAGTGGTCCGTAGAAATAAAAGAGCTGATTTCAGAAGAGACAAACGCTCATCCTTCTGCCTATCTATGGATACCGGAAAACTGCAAACAAGTCCGTGCCGTCATCATTGGGCAACATAATATGACCGAAGAGACAATTTTCGAGCATCCTGAATTTCGGAAGAATATGGGTAAACTGGGAATTGCAGAGATATGGATCACTCCCGGAATAGACCAACGCTGGGATGTGACAAAAGGTACCCAGCAAATCTTTGAAACAATGATGAAGAACTTGTCTGAAATAAGCGGATATGCAGAACTGGAGTTTGCTCCGGTCATCCCTATCGGACACTCGGCAATGGCTACTTATCCGTGGAACTTTGCCGCCTGGAATCCCGAACGTACATTGGCTGTACTCTCTATTCACGGTGATTCTCCCAGAACTCATTTGACAGGTTACGGGCGTGCGAATTTGGATTGGGGAACCCGTACGATTGAAGGTATCCCTTCATTAATGGTAATGGGAGAGGACGAATGGTGGGAAGACCGGTTGATAACCTCTTTCGATTATCGTCGTGAATATCCGAATGCTCCCCTTTCATTTCTTGCTGATGCAGGACATGGACATTTCGACATATCCGATGAATTGATTGATTATCTTTCTCTTTTTCTGAAAAAGGCTGTGGAATATCGGTTGCCGAAACATTCGTCATCGGATATTCCGGTTCAGTTAATTCCGGTAGAAGCAAAGAATGGCTGGCTGGCAGACCGTTGGCGAAAGAATGAAAAGCCCACAGCCGAAGCCGCTTCTTATGATAAGTATGAAGGAGACAAGCGCCATGCATTTTGGTATTTTGATAAGGAAATGGCAGATGCCACAGAAAAATATTACGCCAATGAGCGTGGAAAGACAGAGCAGTATATCGGTTTTGAGCAAAAAGGAAAACTGATAACTTTCAATCCGAAATCCCATGTACGTATGTCTCCTTCTTTTCAACCCGAAGCGGACGGAGTCACTTTCTACTTGAAAGCAGTGTACACAGATACGTTAAGGAACGAATATTCAAAAGAACACAGTACACGTCCCATTCGAATGTCGAGAATTTGCGGTCCGGTGGAAGTGGTGAATGATACAACTTTTACTGTTCGTTTCTATCGGATGGGATTGGATAATCCTAAACGTACAGGAGGCATCTGTCTGATGGCTTCCGTAAAACATGATCATAAATACCGGAGTGCCGTTCAGCAGGTAGAGATTCGTATTCCTTACCGGAATAAGGAAGGGATACCCCAACGTATAATTTTCCCGAAACTATCCGATGTAAAGGCTTCAGTGAAAGAAATAAGTTTAAAAGGAACTGCTGACTCCGGCCTTCCGGTTTACTATTATGTAAAAGAAGGGCCGGCAGAGATAAAGAGGGATAAACTGGTATTGACTAAAATTCCCCCGCGTGCAAAATTTCCGGTAAAGGTGACAGTGGTAGCCTGGCAATATGGGCGTAGCGGAGAACCTAAAGTGCAGACTGCTGAAGCAGTAGAGCAGAGTTTTTATATTACCGCCCGTTAGTTTGACAAAGAGATTGTTCAAGGAATCAGAGTACTAATTCCTTGAACAATCTTTCCAAAGTCTTATCTAAATCAGTAGAAAATCCCGGATGTGGGCGAGATACTTGTATGCAGGAACTTTTTACTGCAGTCAGCCAACGAAATCTGTCAGGAATATCCATATTGGCTATGGCTCCTCCTTCTTTATTTCCCATGCATATCTTGTCAAAGACCTGTAACCCTTCTTTCAGGCAATTCATATCCAGTTCGGAAGAAAACAGTTTTAGTTTGTTCTCATCTATCGTATAGAGGGATTTCAGGTATTTAGCTTGTTTGGAAAACAACACAATCCCCATATTGATAAACTCCTCCCGTTCTACTTTAGGAACGAAACGGATGACTGCGTATTCATATAAGTGCCTTTCTTGCATTTTGCGCTTCATTTACAAATGTTTCGGAATGCTTAATCCTTTCTTCTAAGAATCGAATATAAATGTCTCTCAAATCCTGTGGAGTTTCTGTGCCTTCTGTCCAGTTTAACCAGTCATCGGGAATAGCATTGACTATCTCACGGATTTTATCAGAAGTCAATATCTGCCTGAATTCAATATCTACCTCTTCCAGTTTATTGGCAAACGGCAATAATACATGGTCTTTTATCTGTACAAAAGGAACCAGTGCCTGTTTTTGCCAGTTAGTCCAGGAATGGTGGAAATAAAGGGACGCCCCATGATCTATCAACCATAGTTCTTTGTGCCATATCAACATATTGGTGTTTTTAATGGTACGGTCTACGTTAGTCAGCAAGGCATCCAGCCATACTACTTGCGAAGCCGTTTTTCCATCTACTTGATGTACTATCGGATCAAAAGTCAACGAACCGGAAAGGAAATGCAATCCCATATTCAGTCCGCGACTCCATTGAAGTAGATCCTGTATCTCTTCGTCTGCTTCCGTTCGTCCGAAGGCCTCGTCCAGATTCAGAAAAACTATTTCGGGGACTCTGAAACCCAGTGCACGGGCTATCTCCCCACCAATCAGTTCGGCAATCAGCGCTTTTGTTCCGTGTCCTGCCCCTCTGAATTTGACTACATATTTAAATTCATCGTCAGCTTCGGCTAAAGCAGGCAATGAGCCCCCCTCACGCAGAGGAAGAATATATCTTGTAACATTTGCCGTACGTAAATCCATGTAGCTCCTTTCTTTGATTTGGGGAATAAAGATAGGACGTTTCAGATGAATTTTATAAGAAAGTGGGCTTTAAATTAAAGAATTGTAGCTTAATTAAATAATTTTGTGGCTTTGAGTGTTTAAGGCACCTTGTTCGTATCTTATAGATAAAAGATAGAAATAATATGAATAAGAAAGTTTTAGTTACGGTAATCTTGTTTGGTTCATTGACAGTATCGGGTATAGTGTCAGCTCAATCTGTATATCCCGGACAACATCAGGGAAAGTTGAAAAAGGAAACAGTCGCTCCCCTTCAGGCGGAAAGTTTTGATTTGAAAGATGTTCGCCTGTTGCCAAGTCGTTTCCGTGATAATATGCTTCGGGATTCTGCCTGGATGACGTCAATAGATGTGAATCGTCTGCTACATAGCTTCCGTACCAATGCCGGTGTATTTGCCGGACGTGAGGGCGGATATATGACAGTGAAGAAACTGGGTGGTTGGGAATCTTTGGATTGCGAACTTCGCGGACATACTACCGGACACATGCTCTCGGCACTTGGTTTGATGTACTCAGCTACCGGCAGTGAGATATTCAAACTGAAAGGCGATAGCTTGGTTAACGGATTGGAAGAAGTGCAGAATGCACTGAAAAACGGATATTTGAGTGCCTGGCCCGAAGAACTGATAAACCGGAATATTCAGGGAAAAGGTGTATGGGCTCCCTGGTATACTCTGCACAAACTTTTCTCCGGACTGATAGATCAATATCTGTATGCGGATAATAAGAAAGCATTGACTATCGTCACCCGAATGGGCGATTGGGCATACAATAAATTGAAACCCCTTAGTGAAGAAACACGTAAACTTATGATCCGCAATGAATTTGGCGGTATCAATGAATCATTCTATAATTTATACTCAATAACGGGAGATGAACGTTATCGCTGGTTGGCGGAATATTTCTACCACAATGACGTAATCGACCCTTTGAAAGAACTTCGCGATGACTTGGGAACGAAGCATACCAATACTTTCATCCCGAAAGTGATAGCTGAAGCCCGCAACTACGAATTAACCCGCAACGAGACAAGCAGGAAACTTTCGGAATTCTTCTGGCACACCATGATTGACCATCATACTTTTGCTCCGGGATGCAGCAGTGACAAAGAACACTACTTTGATCCGAAGAAGTTATCTCAACATCTGACCGGCTATACCGGAGAAACTTGTTGTACCTATAATATGCTCAAACTTAGCCGCCATCTTTTCTGCTGGACGGGCGATTCATCTATTGCAGATTATTACGAAAGAGCATTGTATAATCACATCTTGGGACAACAAGACCCTGAAACAGGTATGGTAGCTTATTTCCTGCCTTTGCTTTCCGGGTCTCATAAACTGTATAGCACAAAAGAGAACTCTTTCTGGTGTTGCGTAGGTAGCGGATTTGAGAATCATGCAAAGTTTGGAGAAGCCATCTACTACCATAACAATCAGGGAATATATGTAAATCTATTTATCCCTTCACAGGTAACCTGGAAAGAAAAAGGACTGACAATCCGTCAGGAAACGGAATTCCCACAGGAAGAAACAACGCGTTTTACTCTCCGGACAGAAAATCCTGTTCGTACCACCATTTATCTGCGCTATCCTTCGTGGAGCAAGGATATAAAAGTGTTGGTGAATGATAAGAGAATATCTGTAAAACAGAAACCTGGTTCTTATATTGCCATTACCCGTGAATGGAAAGATGGCGACCAAATCTCGGCTACTTATCCGATGCAAATCAAATTGGAGGCTACCCCGGATAATCCGAACAAGGCAGCTCTGTTATATGGCCCATTGGTATTGGCAGGAGAACGGGGGACTGAAGGTATGCAAGCACCTGCTCCTTTCTCAAATCCGGCTCTTTATAATGATTATTATACCTATAATTTTCATGTCCCAGCACATTTGCGTACCTCTTTGAAACTAGATAAGAAACACCCTGAACGTGCTTTGCAACGTGTAGGAAGTGATTTGAAATTTACGACAGAACAAGGAGATGTGATTCGTCCGCTATACGATTTGCATCACCAGCGCTATGTCGTATATTGGGATTTACAATCAGAAAAATAGATAGTAAACAACGATATGAAGAATCGTTTATTAATTGCCGTTTTTGTAAGTATCTGCTTTTTGTCCGGTTCTTGCAAAATATCATCCGGTCAGGGAAGTCAGTATGACTTCTCTTCTTTGGATTCTGTTATCCAAGGATGGGTAGACAAGGGATATTACCCCGGAGCATCCATTTGTGTAGTGAAGAATGATACCGTCATTTTCCAGAAGAACTATCGGGACTATACGCCCGATACAAAAGTATATGTCGCTTCTGCCGGGAAATGGGTAGCGGCTGCTGTCATTGGCGCAGTGGTAGACCGTACTGATTTGGGATGGGATGATCCGGTAGAAAAATGGTTGCCGGAATTTAAAGACGATGCTAAAGGTAAGATTCCTCTCCGACAATTATTATCCCATACATCAGGAGTACGTCCATATCTTCCCGAGCCCCGTGTAGATAACTATAATCATTTGGATTCGGCAGTCACTGAAATTCTTCCTTTGGATACAGTCTTTACTCCCGGCACTCGTTTTGAATATGGTGGACTTGCCATGCAAATTGCCGGAAGAATGGCAGAAGTGGCGATGGGAAAGGAGTTTGAAACTCTTTTCCAGGAACTGCTGGCACAACCTTTGGAAATGAAGAACTCTCATTTTACCCCAATCAACACGGACGGCGGACATGCACCTATGTTAGGGGGCGGACTATGTACTACAATGAATGATTATCTTCACTTCCTATCCATGATTTATCACGATGGAGTGTATAATGGCAAGCAAATTATATCAGCAGAAACTGTGAAAGAAATGCAGGCCGACCAAGTGAAGGATGCCATCATCCCTTCGCATGACTCGGATAATTATGTAGCGAAAGGACTGGGACAATCCCACAATGGAATCTACGGATTGGGAGAATGGCGTGAATTAATAGATAAAAAGACAGGTGAAGCTTATCAGATTAGTTCACCGGGATGGGCTGGTGCTTATCCGTGGATAAATAAACACGATAAGGTTTACGGATTCTTCATTTCTCATGTAACAGGTTCTTCTACTAAAGAAGACGGTTTCTCTTCTTTCTTCGGCAGCCCTGTCATTTCACGGACTGTTTCAGAAATACTGAAAGGCAATTCATTGGTTGTCAAACAAGGACGTATCAATGTAGGAAACGGCTCTCTATACTATGAAGAAGCCGGTCAGGGTGAACCGATCATTTTTGTTCACGGTCATTCGCTCGACCATCGTATGTGGGATGAACAATTTTCTGTGTTTGCGAAAAAGTATCATGTCATTCGCTATGATTTAAGAGGATACGGCATTTCTTCTTCCCAAACAGAAGATTATCAATTTATGCATGTTGAAGATCTGGTTACTTTGATGGACTCTTTACATCTTCCAAAAGCGCATATTGTCGGGCTTTCTTTGGGGGGATTTATCACTGCTGATATGTTGGCGTATTTCCCAGATCGGATGTTATCAGCTTTTCTAGCCAGTGGAAACATCCGGAAATCGAAAGGGCCCAGTGAGCCGATGACTAAAGAAGAAGCAAAAATGCGTGATGAAGAAATAGCTGCCCTGAAAAAGAAAGGAGTGGAGGTGATGAAGAAAGAGTGGTTTGAAGGATTAATGAAATCGGGTGGAAGTCAACGTGAGCGGATGCATGCGCCTTTGTGGCAGATGATTGACGAATGGGATGCATGGCAACCGCTACACAAAGAAGTACGGGTAGTAGCAGGACTGGATGCTATTGAAAAATTAAAGAAGAGTCACCCTGCCGTACCTGCCTTAATTGTAGAAGGTCATTCTTCTGATAACAAATTCTTAAAAAATCCTCCCATATTGGAATATCTACCTAATGGAAAGCTGAAGGTCATAGAGGATTGCGGGCACATGATGAATATGGAGCGACCGGAGGAATTCAATGCAGCTTTAGCAGAATTTTTAATCAATATTAAACAGTAAAATAAAAGCAATAAATATCATGAAACAAATAGTTCTATGTCTGATCGGAATATTATTTGCATCGTTTGTATCTGCACAAAAGATAAATCATCCTTCGCTTTTGTACACCCCTCAACGTATTCAGCAGGTAAAACAACGTATGCAGAATGAACCGAAATTGCAGGAAGCCTGGGAAGATATTCAGAAAACTGCGGATGAAGCCTTACAGAAGAAAGATTTCAACCGCTTGGATTATTTATCGTTGGCCTATCTGATGACGGATAATAAAGAGTATGCAGATGTAATCAAAGAGATCCTTTCGAAAGCTGTGGAAGCTGAATCCTGGGGAGATATGGAAATGATGGCACGTATTCCTGCTTGGCGTTCGCAACTAGGCATGGCACATAAGAGTTTCCTTTCTGCCATAGGATATGATGCAGCCTACAATATCATGTCTTCTTCCGAAAGAAAAAAGATTGCCGAAGGCTTGAAACGATTGGCTGTAGAACCTGCATTGGGCGACTGGCTGCTAGAACCTACCCGTATTCATTCTTTGAATTCTATGGGACATAACTGGTGGACTTCTTGTGTATGCCAGGGTGGAATATTAGCATTAAGCCTACAGAATGAACTTCCCGAAGTAAAAGATTGGGTGGAGCAACTTCATGAATCACTTCCCGAATGGTTTGACTTTGCAGGCGATGCCTTGCAACAGAAAGCAAAGAGCTTTGATGAGGCCGGAGGAATGTATGAAAGTCTGAATTATGCAAACTTTGGTATTCAGGAAGCTCTATTGTTTCGGATCGCTTGGATAAACACTCATCCGGGACAAAATCCCGGCGATATACCCCAATTGGCAAAACTTCCGAACTACTTTTCTCAAGTATGCTATCCCCGTACAGGTATGCTGCATAGTTTGAATTTTGGTGATAGTCATAAGAACGTATCAGCAGAATCCAGTATGATGTTATTGTATGCATTGGGACTGAAAGACCCGACTATTCTGTGGTATATAGCCCAAGTAGAGCAAGGACAGCATCGCGATGGATTTTTTCTGAATCGTCCGATGGGTTTTCTCTATACCCCTGATTTGAATAAAGCCCCCGTAACTCCCGATTTGAAAACCTCACAATTATTCTCGGATTTCGGTTGGGCTACTATGCGTACTTCATGGGAAAAGGATGCTACGATGCTTGCTGTGAAAAGCGGTCATACGTGGAATCATTCCCATGCGGATGCCAACTCCTTTATTGTTTTTCATAAAGGCGTTGATATTATCAAGGATGGAGGAAACTGCTGGTATCCCAATCCGAATTATCGCAACTATTTCTTCCAAAGCCAGGCACATAATGTAGTCCTGTTCAACGGGGAGGGGCAACCTCGTGAACAACAGTATAGCGGCTCTACTTTGCGAGGAAATCTTTATCATCTCTTGGATGCAGGCAATGTGAAATATGTTTTGGCCAATGGAACAGGACCTGTCTCTAATAATTTCAGCCGTAACTTCCGTCATTTCCTGTGGATGGATAATGTGATTTATATGATCGATGATTTGAAGACACATAAGGTAGGACAATTTGAATGGTTATGGCATACCAATGGAACCTATAAGAAATCGGGCATTGACGTAAATGTGACAAATGGAAATTCTTCAGTAGTCATTCGTCCTTTATATCCCCGTCTGCTGGCTAAATCAGATTTTGTGCACGACTATCCCGAAGATTTATATTGGGAAGAAATAGAAGCTCCTACGGAAGATCTGAAAGGAACCGAAAAATATTATTCATTCCATTTACCAGCTGAGGTGAACCGTGTGAAAGGACTGACAGCTATTATTCTGAAAGACACTCCCGATGAAAAAGATCTGCCTCAAATGGAAAGACGTGAAGGGCAGGACTGGATAGGGCTTCGTATCCGTCATAAAGGTAAAATTACCGATTTATATATCAACCAACTGGCAGACGGAAGATTAATGCACAGTAATTCATGGATTATGCCCGACGGCTGGATGACAGATGCTTATATGTTTGCGGTCTCTTACCCGGAAGGTACTGAAGCAAAGGACGCTAAGGACTTCTTCATTGCCTACGGAAGTGCATTGAGACGGGATAATGAAACCTACTTCTCCTCATTGGCTAAACTATTCGTTATTCAGAAAGCAGAAGATAAGAAACTTAATCTTTGGATAGACGGACAGCCAAAAATAAATGCCACTTTCAGAAGTGCGAAAAGACCTGTGTCAGTACAAGTGAATGATTGTACTATTCCAGTTATTTTTGAACACTCTAAAGTGCAAGTAAAATTTGTTGGAAAGAAATAATGGGTGTCTTACCTTGACAGTTTGTCTAAACTTGTAAGCCTCATTATATAAGGAAAACTTCATCGTTCAATGTTACTTTTAAGAAGGCATGGTAGAATGATGAAGTTTTTTGTTTCTATTGGTGACGATTTCACTTTTTGGAGTTATATTTGCCAAGCTTGATAAACATAGATGCGAATATGAATGGTCTAATACAGTTACATATAGTAAGGAGTATACTTGTTTCTCTGTTTTTACTACTTTGTCAGGAAATTAGTTCAAGTACCTCTTCCTCTTATTTATTTCGTGAATTATCCGATAGGGACGGACTTTCTGATTTGACAATCAGTGCACTTTATAAAGATTCCAAAGGTTATCTTTGGATGGGAACTGCATCTACAGTGGAACGTTTTGATGGAATACATATTAAACATTATCCGATTATAGGAAATCATCATGAAAATCGTAAATGGGTGAATGCTATAACTGAAACAGGTGATGGACAGATTTGGGTAGGAAATCGTATGGGACTATGGCGTGTAGGTGATGAAAAATTAGAATTGGTTTTCTCTGAAATTATAAGAACAGGAGTTTATGCACTTGTATCGGATACTGTTCGGGATGTACTGTATATAGGTACCGAAAATGGTCTGTTTATTTATCGGAATAATAAACTGGAACAAGTCATGATAGAATCCAATATATTGTCTTCTGCTAATTATATTTTAGGATTATCTCTAGGCGAAGAGGGTAATTTGTGGGTTTTGACTAAAGAGGGGCTTTATTCTGTAGAACTGTCAAACAGGAAAGTAACTTCTTTTCTGCTTAATGCCACAGAACAGTCAAAGTATGCTTATAGAAATATTGTTCGTGTTGGCACCTCACTTTATATCGGAACTTATGCACAGGGACTTCTCCAATTTGATATATCTACTAAAAGCTTTCGAGAGGCGTTTATAGATTTGGAATGTAATGTGATATCTTCTTTATCAAGTGATGGAAAGGATTTGTTATACATAGGCACGGATGGAAATGGAGTGCATTTTGTTTCAATCTCACAAAAAAAAATAATCCGTTCGTTCCGTAATGAACCGGGAAGGGAAGGAGGATTACGCTCTAATTCAGTTTATTCACTATTAGTAGATCGTGATGGTTTGATTTGGATTGGGCTCTATCAGTTAGGATTGGACTATACGGTATTTCAAGGAAATCTTTTTTCCCTTTATTCATATTTTCCTTATTTTACGACAAAAGATATGGCTATTCGTTCTATTGCCATCAATGCAGAGGAGAGGTTGATTGGAACCCGTAATGGCTTATTTTATATTAACGAGAAGTCACATCGGTTCAAGAGTTTTGTGAGCCCGGACTTACGCTCGAATATGATTATGTGTATTTATCCTTTTCAGGGGTTATATTATATTGGAACATACGGTGGAGGAATGTATGTATTGGATCCTGTGACATTGAATATTAATAGTTTTGATGAAAGTGAATTTACACCTTTTACAAAGGGGCATATATTTCATATAACATCGGATGTAGAAAACAGATTGTGGATAGCTACTTCAGCAGGGCTATACTGCTATAAAGATAAAAAACAGATATATCATTTTAACAATTCAAATTCGAAGTTGCCAGAAGGTAATGTCTACTATGTTTTCTTTGATTCTACTCATAAAGGCTGGGTCTGCACTCATAACGGCTTATGTGTTTGGGATCCCTCTGCCCACCGTTTGCGAAATGATGTTTTTCCTGAAGGTTTTATTCATCGGGAAAAGATTCGGTCTGTATATGAAGATTCTAATAATGAACTCTATTTTCTTCCGGAGAAAGGCTCTGTCTTGATTTCAGATTTGTCAATGAATAATTTTAGAAGGTTACAGGCTGATACCCCCTTGGAAGGTAAAGAAATCATGTTTATGATTGAAGATAATACAGAGTGGCTATGGATTGGGACGAATTTGGGACTTTACCACTATGATAAGAAGAAGGCTTTTACTCTTTATAATTTTGCAGATGGATTACCAAGTTCTATTTTTACTACGTGTATTCCGGTTGGTGATTTGGCCGGAAATATTTGGTTTGGTAATTCAAAAGGATTGGTCTATTTTAATAATAGTAATATAAAAAGTAAAGGGATACAATCATATGAAACTCGTATTACAGATGTTTTTGTGAATGGAAATCAGCCTGTTCAATGGGTAACAGATAGGGAGGAAAATGAGAGCAAGGTTTTATTGGAATCATTGCAACGAAATGTAACCGTCTACTTTTCTGATTTTACTTTTACTGATCCTGCCTATATGACTTATGAATATAAATTGGAAGGGAAAGATAGTGACTGGAATACACTGGCTGGTAAGTCGGAAGTTAGTTATTATGATTTGTCACCAGGAAAGTATAGTTTTAAAGTCCGTCATATTACTAATAGTGATTCTGTTGCTTGCCTATCAATAGAGATCAAGTCGACATGGGGAATGAAAAAATGGGGAATTATTATTGCTTTATTGTTAGTGGTTATCTTAACCTTAGTAGGTATGAATCGACTTTATTCTCTGAAAAGAGCCAAACGGGAAAGAGGGGTTGCCCCTGAAAAATATAAAACCAGTAAATTGAATTTAGATGAATGCCAGAATTTAGCCGATAATTTGAAAAGATTGATGCGTGAAAAGAAACCTTATACAAATCCTGACTTAAAGATTGCGGAGCTTGCTTTTGAGCTTGGTGTTTCTGCTTATTCCTTATCCTATTTGTTTAATCAATATATGAATCTTAGTTACTATGATTATATCAATGATTATCGGATTGAAGAATTTAAATCATTGGTGATTAAAGGTGAGCATATGAAATATACATTAAATGCGCTGATTGAACGTTGCGGATTCAGTTCTCGTACTTCTTTTTTCCGTTATTTTAAAAAGAAGAATGGTATAACCCCCAGTGAATATATTCGAAATCTGGAAAAGCATTAAGAGTAATATATAGCTTCAATTTTTTGCGTGATTTTATTCTGCTTTTTGCATATAGAGTATCAAATTATTATTTGATACTCTATATTTGTTTTATCTAATGTGTTGTTTATAAGTGCGTTATTGGCAAGTTTTGTCCGTTGTAATAGAATGGAATATCTCGAATGTAATACGATACATAAATTCAGATAGCTTGCTGTATATTTGCTTTCGTAATACTAATCAATAAAGTCTAAGACATGGAAAATATAAATGTGACTTCCACTCAATTGATTGAAGACTCATATAAGAGTTATCATCATTCTGTCTATCTTTATATCTATTATAAAATAGGTAAGGATGAAGAGGCTAAAGATCTTGCACAAGATGTGTTTTTGCGTTTGATGGATTATAAACAAATGTTACGCTCGGATACTGTGAAATGTTTTATATTCACTATTTGTCGGAACTTGGTGACAGATTATTTGCGTCGTTTATATAAAACACAAGAAATAACTTCTTATCTTTTCGATCAAGCTATCACTTTTACGAATGATATAGAAAGCCAGATTATAGCGAATGATTTGCTAAGATGTGAATGTCAAAAGCTGCGCCAATTGCCTGTGCAACGACGAAGAATCTATATAATGAGTCGTTTTAGACACCAAACAACCACAGATATATCTTTGTGTTTGGGACTTTCCTGCCGTACGGTAGAGAATCATTTATTTTTGAGTCGTCGGGAAATACGGGCATATATCCAACAATGTATCTAATATTAGAATAAATAGTATAAATGTTAGTTTTAAATTTTATGTATATGAAAAAAAATCTCTTCAGATTTCCATCAAAAAGAATTTTATTCTCTACAATGATGACTTCTGCTCTTATAGCAGCTAGTCCGTTGACTGCGTTTGCAGATGTGACAGAGGTAGAGACAGTGATGCAATCCGCTGTGATTAGAGGGCGGATTGTAGATGTAAATGGTGAACCGGTTATTGGAGCGAATGTTATGTTGAAAGGCTCTACGAATGGCACGATAACCGATGTTGACGGCAATTTTGTATTGAATAATGTTGCTATAGGTCAAAAGCTGACTATATCTTTTATCGGGTATCAAACTCAAGAAGTAGTAATCAAGAATACCGGTAAGTTAGAGATTATACTGGTGGAGGATACTGCGGTCTTAGATGAGGTTGTAGTAGTGGGATATGGTTCGATGAAAAAAGAAACGCTGTCGGGCTCCATTGCTGTTGTAGACAACAAAATCTTTCAAGATAGAGGTACAACGGCCAATCCGTTAAAAGCTTTGCAAGGACAAGTACCAGGTACTCGAATCACTCGTTCTTCATCGGCTCCCGGAGAAGAAGGATGGAATATTTCGGTTCGTGGAGCTGTTTCAAAGAATTCGACAGGGCCATTAGTTATTATTGACGGTATGCCGACGGAAGGAACATCTGCACTTTCATCATTAAATACTTCGGATATTGAGTCTATGAGTTTTTTGAAAGATGCTTCTGCTGCTATATATGGTGCAAAAGCAGCAGGTGGTGTCATATTGGTAACAACTAAACGTGCAACGGCTGGCAAAGTACGGATAGAATATAACGGTTCTTATACACGAAAAATCGTAGGGTTACAGGCCCATCTGCTAAGTTATGACGAATGGTGTGACGGTACGATGCAGGTGGTAATGAATGATAATTTGGGTGAAGATTATGTTTGGTATCGGTATGCTAAATTAGCGAAAGCGATGAAAGGCGGTTACTTGGATTTGGAGAATGGTAAAAATCCGTCAGAGCCTATTCCGGGAGCTTTTGCAGGGGTGAGTGATTTGGTTTTTCAAGATGTGGATTGGGAAGATGTTTTATGGAAAAATGCGAATTCAACACAACATGATCTGAGCTTTTCCGGAGGTAATGATAAGGCTACTTATCGTTTGTCGATTGGGTATTTGAATGATCAGAGTACATTAAGATATGGAAATAATTCGAATGAACGTTATAATGTTCGTCTGACTAACAGTTTTGATATCAATAAGCGGATGAATATTGCTTCTGTAATCTCTGCTACGCGGAGAGATCAGGTGGCCCCGACCAGAATTGGTTCAATGCTCTCTTCAACTCCTTTGCATCCTGGGTTTCCTATCGCTACTATTGATGGAAAACCTTATAATTGGGGAGATGAGTATGGTCCTAACTGGCTGGGAGAGCTGGGGGGAGATAATAGGTTGGTTGTGACAACTTTTAGCCTGAACGAAACTTTTAAGTACAAAATATTGGAAGGATTGAATCTTACTGCATCATTTGCTTATGCAACAGATAATGCAAGTAGAGATGAGAAATATTTAGCTATTAATTGGTATACATATAATGGCACACCTAGAAGAGCTGATAAAAATCCTAATCCGAAACAGTCGGAAACTTCTTATACAAAAAGTACGGCAAGAACAGATACTTATTCTGCTGTCGCTTATCTTACTTATACAAAGAAATTTGCCGATTCTCATAGTTTAAACGTTATGTTGGGAACACAGTATGAACGTATGAGTTATGAACTAACCGGAATGAAAGCGAAAGACATACAGTCATCATTGGAGGTTTTGAATGGAAATGGGACTACGAATATATCAGATGCGAAAAAGTACGAAGAGGCGATGTTATCTTATTATTCTCGTCTGAATTATAACTATAAAGAGAAATATTTGTTAGAAGTCAATGCACGGTATGACGGTTCTTCAAAATTTCAGCCACATAATCGGTGGGATTTTTTCTATGGACTTTCGGGAGGATGGAGAATGACTGAAGAACCATTTTTGGCAAACATAAAAAGTGTATTTGATGAACTTAAATTGAAGCTTTCATATGGACAAGTTGGAAATCAAAGTGGTATAGACCGTTATGACGGAATACAATTCTATAGTTTTAAATCGAAAGGAGGGGCATTTGTAGACGGTGATTTCTTGTCTTATATCTCTGCAGGAAGTATTGTAAGTCAAGATCGTCATTGGGAGCGTATACACAACTATAATATCGGACTTGATTTCGCAGTATTAAATAGACGGCTTTCAGGTAGTGTTGATTTGTTCATGAAAAGGAATAATAATATGTTGGTCTCCAAGGTCTATTCTGGAATATTGGGGGCGACAGCTCCAGCCTTGAATGATGGAAAGTTTGAAAGTAAAGGATATGAAGGAAGCATTAATTGGCAAGATAAAATTGGTGAGGTATCTTATCATGCCGGTGGAACTTTCACTTACATGACAAATAAGTTAAAAAGTGGTGGTACCGATATGATCAGTGCTGGGTATAATGAGGCAGTAAACGGTTATCCGTTAAACTCGGTTTTTGGTTACCGATATGTGGGTAAAATACAGAATGAGACGCAGTTGAAAAAATATACTGATAGATATTTGGCAAGTAATACCATTGGTATGCCCTCCAACCTTCGTTTGGGTGACCATATGTATGAAGATATAAATAAGGATGGTAAGCTTACCCAGGATGATATGATATATCTTGGTACAGATGATCCTAAAATCTCATATTCGTTTAATTTAGGATTGGAATGGAGAGGCATTGACTTTTCTGCGACGTTCCAAGGAGTTGCTAAAAGAACGATATGCCGGCCAGCAGATTCTTATAAAGTTCCTTTCAGTTCCATTTATCGTAATACATCCAATGCATCGGTAGGAAAAGTTTGGAGTCCGGAAACGCCAGACAATCATTATCCTACATATACTAATCAAAAGATCATAAATAGCTATAATTATATTGTATCTTCATGGTATGTGGAAGATGGTGCATATATTCGTTTGAAAGATATTGTATTGGGGTATACTTTACCACAAAGCTTTTATAAAAAGTTGAATCATGTGATTTCAAAATTAAGAGTATATGTCACGGGAGCGGATCTTTGGGAACACTCGAAAATTAATGATGGATGGGATCCGGAAGCATCTCGAAAAGTCGAAAAATTGGAGCGTTATCCTTTCAATCGTACTTTTACCGTAGGTTTAAATGCAACTTTTTAAAATTAGTCGATTATGAAATTATTCAATTTAAATACAGTATTATTCTGTTCATTGTGTCTTATTTTCAGCTCCTGCTTGGATTTGGAACCGAAAGACAATCTAGCCGATTCAAATATTTGGAAAACTCCAGATCATTATAGCTTGTTTGCCAATCAGTTTTACGGATGGTTGCGTGGCTTTAACAATGTTACGAGTGATGGGCCTCATAGCGATTATCGTTCAGATTTAATATCCGGAGATACGCGCAATATTTATAGTAATGGTACTAATCCAATACCTACTGAAGATAAAAATTTTACAGATGCATATACTCGAATCCGCCAAGTGAATATTTTATTGCAAAAAGCAGAATCTTACTTCAGCCCGAAAGATATTGAAACTCCAGTAGGTGAAGCCAAGTTTTTCAGAGCTTATGTTTATTTTGAACTGCTGCAATTATATGGCGATGCGCTTATTGTCAGGGAACCAGTGGAGATCTCGTCACCAGAATTAAAGATGCAACGAAATTCTCGTGGAGAAGTTATTGATTTTATTATTCAGGATTTGCGGGAGGCTATTCCTTGTTTACCGGCTTATAAGTCATTGACAGCCGGTGGAGGACGGGTTTCGCAGGAAGCAGCACAGGCATTTCTTTCCAGAGTGGCGCTTTATGAAGGAACTTGGCAGAAGTTTAGAGTAAAGAATGCGCAGAGAGCCAAGGACTTATTGGATATTGCAAAAACTGCCGCTTATGAGGTTATTAAGGGAGGACAATTTTCTTTGTTTAAACCTACTACATTGGGGACTGATGCATATAAGTATCTGTTTGTATTGGAAAATGAAAAGTGTAATCCTTCTACTGAAACGAAACAAAGTAATAAAGAATACATTTTAAGAAAAGAATATGACTCCGAGCTACATTCTTTGGGTTCCAATCCAGCCGGTTCTTTCTTTGGGAAAACTTCATTTGTTACACGTAAATTTGCGAATCTGTTTTTGAAGCAGGACGGATTGCCTATTGATCCGACTGATGAGGATTTGTACAAGACAGTAACGTCTGAATATGAGAACCGGGACAACAGAATGCAAAGCATATTGCTAATAGCGGGAAGACCTTACTGGACCAGTGCCAAAGGAAGAAGTAGTTGGAAAGAGGATGCAACAGATTTAGCTTTGGCTTTCTACTCTTCGTTTGAACCTTATATGAATAGCGGCTATTTTAGTCAGAAATGGAATGCGGAAAGACAGATTAATGGTTATCCGGGATTTGACTTTCCGGTTATTCGTTATGCGGAGGTACTGTTGAATTATGCGGAAGCTGTTTATGAATTATATGAAAGTAATGGAAATATTACAGATACGGAGATAACTAAAGCATTGGATGTTTCTTTGAATTTGGTTCGTCAGCGAGTGAATCCTACTATGCCTAAATTGTCAGTAGATTTTGTAACTCAATATGGGTTGGATATGCGTGAGGAAATCCGTAGAGAGCGTACCATAGAATTGTTTCATGAGGGATTTAGGATTGATGACTTAAAACGTTGGGATACAGCAGGCAACGAAATGAAGAAAGATTTGCTTGGCGTGAAATATGTAGGTACTGAATTTGAAACAAAGTGGGGAAAAATGACTAGACCTACGAATGCAGAAGGATGTATCATCATGGAAACCGGCAGGAAATGGGAGGAAAAGCATTATCTGTATCCTTTACCTGTAGAACAGTTGCAACTTAATCCTAACTTGAAACAAAATCCCGGCTGGGGCGAATGAATTAAAAAAGAAAGATTATGAAAAATATGAAATTGCGCAATAATGTATTGCTAACTTTAATAGGAATATTATATTTCTCTTTTTTCTTCAGTTCATGTAATGATGATATTGCGAATGAAAAGATGAAAGAGGATTACATTCTGACTGATATTGTCTTCAATGTAACCAATCCTCTTCCTTTATTAGTAGGAACGGATTCATTAATATCATATACATTACTTCCTGATTATGCAACGAAGACCGATTTGGTGTGGGAAACAATGGATGAATCGATTGCAACGGTAGACGAAAACGGGCGTATATTTACTCATAAAACAGGAAAGGTTGATATAACAGTACGTTCTGTAGCAGGATTTGTGGCTGTATCAACTCTCAAGGTTGAAGTGATAAATGAAATTATAAAGATGGAAAGCATTGACATAACTTCTGCTACAGGAGAACTGTCTTTATACGTTACTTCCACATTGGCTTTGAATACCCGTGTTACTCCGGAAACAACAACTTATCCGAGTGTGAAATGGATAAGTGAAACACCTGAAATAGCGACAGTGTCCGATCAGGGTATAGTAACAGGTCTAAAAGAAGGAACGGCTGTTATCAGGGTTACAGCGACAGACGGTAGTGATGTGACGGCAACTGTACAAATAGAAGTTAAACCTATCATTGCCATAGAAGATATTATTGTAGAAGAGGAAGACCGGTATTTGGCGAAAGGGGAAATATCCAAACTTACTGTTAAAGTGCTACCATCCAATGCAACAGAAACGGCTCTTCGTTGGAGTAGCGCGGATCCGACGATTGTAGAAATTGCAGAAGACGGATTGTTTACTGCCAAGAAGTATGGAGAAACAATTCTGACAGTGAAAACGGATGACTTTGAAAAGAATATTCAGGTTATTGTTATCGAAGGAAAGATTAACGATACATTTGCATATAGTAATGGTGGCTGGACGGGATATGATCCGAAAGGAACTCTTTCAGTTAAGGATAGTAAGTTAATTGTTCCGATGAATAATCCTTGGGGACCATATCGAGCAGAAATAGATAAACCGAAAACAGATTTCCATGCTGGTAATTATCCTATATTGGCAGTGAGGGTAAAAATTAGAGGAACGGCTGATATTAGTAATTATAAGTATAATTTAAGTATTTGGGGAGGAGCTCAAAAAGCAGGTTTGTACGGACAAGCTGATAATATGATGAAGATGATTGCAATGCCTGATGGTTCTATTGTCTATTATGCGGATATATCGGAGGATGGTCCGGGATTCAAAGATACTAAGAAGGGATTGCCAGCCCAACTTTTGACTTTCGACCATCTGATTTATACTTTTAAAGATGTGACTTTTACAGCCGAGGATATAGCTGCTGGAAATACTTATTATGAAGTAGATTGGGTCAAATCATTTAGATCAGAAGAAGCATTTAAAGCGTTTGTTGAAACCGATAAGTTGAACTAATAAAAAATGAAGATAAAAATGAAAACATATATGAGTTATTTTTTATTGATAACGTCATTAGTCACTATCTTGGGATGTTCCCCAGAATTTGAGAATGGAACGTCAGATATTGATAGTTGGGAGGAAGAGACGACAACATTTGAATTTAATCATCCTTGTATGTTGCATACTAATGACGATTTTTCGTATGTGAAAGCAAAAGTGGCGGCAAAAGCGGAACCTTGGTATATGGGATATGAAAAACTGGCAAAAAGTGTTAATGTGAATCATCAACCACAGGCAGTAGAAATAGTCAATAGAAGTCAAGCAGGCTATGTAGACCCATCTAAAGATGCGGAAATGGCTTATCAATTAGCATTAATGTGGCGTATGACTGGCGAGAAACAATATGCGGAAACAGCCATAAAAATACTGAATGCTTGGGCAGAAATCAATAAAAGTATGGATGAGGGTAATTCAGATGCCATTATCAGTACCGGATATTGTGGCTATAAATATGCGAATGCGGCAGAAATAATGCGTGACTATTCGGGATGGAAAAGTGAGGATTTTGAAGTGTACAAACGATGGATAGTGGATGTGATTTATTCATCATGCTATAGGTTCTTAGCTAGTCACAATGGTGATGATCCAATGAATACATGGTTAAGTTGGGATATTCCTCCAATGGCATCGGCATTGGCTATTGGTATTTTGTGCGATGACAGTGAGAAAGTCAACTTTGTGCTGAAGTATTTTAGAGAAGGGTCGGGGCCCGGATGTATTAAGAATGCGGTGGTAGCTATGCATGAAGATCCTGCCGGAAACATACAAGGGGCTCATTTGGCACAAAGCATGGAAACTGGGCGTGAAATGGGACATGCCATGACCACTGTATCTATGTATGGGTATCTCTGTCAGATGGCTTATAATATAAAGGTTGACTTGTTTGCATATGATGACAATATGGTACTTGATCTGTGTGAGTATTTAGCAAAATATAATGTATACCCTGACCAAGCTGTTGATATGCCTTTTACTCCTTATAATACATTGAAAGAAGGTTGGAAAAGTATAATAGGCCAGAACGATCCATCTCAAAGAGGGCAAATTTGTTGGGGATATGAGTTGATCTATAATCATTATAAAAAAATAAAGGGGGTTAATCCTTATTATTCACAACAATATGCACGTACAATGCGTCCGGAAGGTAAAAACTTCGATTTTGGAACATTGATGTATACAAGAGAACCAATTGAATCGGGGGAAGATCAGAAAGCTGAACCGGAAAGACAATAAAATAATAATTGGTATAAAAGCGTGTCAAAAGCATGTGGCACGCTTTTATATGGTAAATGTAGGCATTGTCTAAACTAGTCATATGAAAAAAAAACTGAAATTATTAATATTGTTATTAGTATTAAATACTGGCATATTACACAGTCAACAAAATGAGTGGGAAAATCCAGTCAAATATGAATGGAATAAAGAGCCACCTCATGTTGATTGGATGTTGTATGATACGAAAGAGTCTGCTGTTTGCGGTGATTATACAGTTTCTCCGTGGTATAAATCTTTAAACGGTCAGTGGAAATTTGTATATGTTTCCACCATTGCAAGGAGTGAAAAGCAATTCTATAAAATGGGGCTAGACGATTCCGGATGGTCTGATATTGAAGTTCCGTCTAATTGGGAACTAAAGGGATTTGGGGTACCTGTATATGCTAATATTGAGTATATGTGGTCTCCTAATCCCCCTTATATTGACATAGACATACCCGTTGGAACTTATCGTAAGCGATTTGTTATACCTGAAAAATGGAATGACCGGGAGATTATCTTGCATTTTGGATCCATTACCGGCTATGCCCAAATTTATCTGAATGGAGAAAAGGTTGGAATGACCAAAGCTTCTAAAACTCCGGCAGAGTTCAATATAACAAAATACATAAAGAAAGGAGAAAATTTATTAGCTGTTCAAGTCTATCGTTGGCATGATGGAAGTTACCTTGAAGATCAGGATTTTTGGAGACTTTCCGGTATCGAGAGAGATGTTTTTCTCCAGGCATATCCAAAACTGACAATCTGGGATTTTTATTTAAAACCCGATTTGGATACTAATTATAAGAACGGAGAATTCAGTGCGACGGTTGATTTGTGTGAGTTTGAGGGTAATAAGATAAAACAGGGCAGTGTCAGACTGGATTTGTACGATAATAATAAATTGGTAATGTCGCGGCAGAGGGCTTTTGAAATGAAAGATTCGGCGACTACTTTATCATTTAACGGACATGTGAAAAATGTACGGAAATGGAGTGCGGAAACTCCGTTCCTATATGATTGCATTATTACTTTATTGGATAATGATAAAAAGCAAATAGCCGTAACAGCTTATAAAACCGGATTTCGTAAGATAGAAATAAAGAATGCCCAATTGATGGTCAATGGTGTGCCAACCTATATAAAAGGGGTGAACCGGCATGAACATAACGATACACTGGGTCACGTGCAAACACGGGAGATGATGATGCATGATCTGAAATTATTGAAACAGTTTAATTTTAATGCTGTTCGTCTTTCGCACTATCCTGCTCATCCGCTTTGGTATAAACTTTGTGACAAATATGGAATTTATCTGATTGACGAAGCAAATATTGAAACGCACGGTATGGGGTCGGTTCCTTATTTCAAAGATACGATACCGCATCCCGCTTATCGTCCGGAATGGGTACCGGCTCACGTGGATCGGATACGCAGAATGGTTGAACGTGATAAGAACCATGTTTCTGTTATCGGCTGGTCATTAGGAAATGAATGTGGAAACGGCAAAGTCTTTCGTGATGAATATCTGCGCTTGAAGAAATATGATCCGAGTCGCTTTGTTCAGTTTGAACAGGCATGGGAAGATTCGAATACAGATGTGGTTTGTCCGATGTATCCCAATTATTGGCAGATAAAAAAATATCGGGATTCAGGTAAACAGCGCCCTTATATCATGTGCGAATATGCTCATGCTATGGGAAATAGCAATGGAAATTTCAAGGATTTATGGGATTTGATTTACGATAGTCCCAATTTGCAGGGAGGTTTTATTTGGGATTGGATGGAACAAGCATTTAAGATGAAGCCTACCCGGGAAGAGGATCGTATGTATTGGATGTATTGGGGAAAAATGGGGAGCCATATCTGGCCTACGTTTGGGAATCAGGGACCTGCTGACGGTATTATTGCGGCAGATGGTACGCCCAAACCACAAGCCTATGAAGTGAAAAAGGTACATCAATATATTCAGTTCTTTGATAAGGATTTGGAAAAGGGAGTGATAACTGTCAGGAATAGGTTTGATTTTACCGATTTGGAGAATTATCGTTTCTCATGGATAATCATGAAAGATGGAGTAAAAGATGCTGAAGGAGACTTCTCAGTATCATTGGCTCCACATCAACAAAAAGATATCAAACTGAATCTCCCTGCCTTGGGAAAAGATAAAAGCGAATATTATCTGAATTTGTATGCTTATACGAAACAGGCTACTGACTTGGTCCCTGTAGATTTTGAAATAGCCAAAGAACAGTTGAAAATAGGAGAAACAACCTTTTTTGATGTTTCCCGCCCTACGTTGGGTAAACTTGTTTACAATCGCGAAGGAGATATGTTATATTTCGTTTCTGGAAGCATTTCCGGGAAAATAGATCTGAAAAGAGGTGAATTATGCGAGTACCGGATGGATGGTAAAGAACCAATTCAAAAAAGGCAATATCCGGAGCCGATTTTCTGGAGAGCACCGAATGATGGCGATTTCGGTAATAAAATGCCGCAAACAATGGGAATCTGGAGGAATGTTCACGTTAATAGGAAAGTACAAAACGTTATTGTAGGAGCGTTAACGGAAGAAGGATTGCCTGTGACGGTAGATTTTGTATTGGAAGATATCCAAGTACCTTATCAAGTGAAATACTTGATACAGAATGATGCTTCTATCAAGATTACAGCGTCGATAAATTTAGAAGGAAAATCACTACCTGAATTACCGAGGTTTGGAATGAGGATGGTTCTTGGTAAACAATATGATAATTTGAATTATTATGGTCGTGGACCTATGGAGAATTATGTAGACAGATGCAGTTCTTCTTTTATAGGATGTTATAAAGATAATGTAAAAAATCAATTTTATCCATATATTCGTCCACAGGAAACAGGCAATAAGACTGATGTACGTTGGTTGACACTTACTGATGAAAATGGAACCGGACTACAAGTGGTTGGCGTGCAACCTATTGCATTCTCCGCTCTTCATTCTTCCGTAGAAGATTTAGATCCGGGTTTGACTAAAAAAATGTTGCATACTGTTGATGTATTTCCTCGAAAGGAAGTGTATTTGACCATTGATTGGAAGCAACGAGGATTGGGTGGAGATAATACATGGGGACAGTTTCCATATAAACAATACCGCTTGTTGGGGAAACAATTCTCCTATAGTTACACAATCAAACTCATACAGGAATGAAGCAGAGAATATACAGACTTGTGAAAGGGAGTCAGTTATTACTGTTATTATTGTTATTGCCCGGTTGTGTGTTGGCCGGGCAAAAACTAGTTCTACAATATGACTCTCCGGCAAGAACATGGAATGAAGCTTTACCCATAGGAAACGGGCATTTGGGTGCAATGGTCTTTGGTAGTGTGGATGAAGAAATCTTGCAGTTGAATGACAATACCTTGTATAGTGGCGAGCCTGCCACTCTTTGGAAAGGTACGAGTATAACTCAAACCTATGAGGAAGTCATAAAGATGCTTCGTGAAGGAAAATATGCAGAAGCAACAGATTCCGTAAGAAAAAACTGGCTGGGTCGTTTGCATCAGAATTATCAACCGCTGGGGGAATGGCGTATAAAGAGCCATTCGTCCGGTGAGGTAACGAACTATCGGAGAGCATTGGATATTTCCAATGCTATTCAGTGTATAACTTATAGACAGGATGGAGTTAACTATAAGAGGGAGATTTTTGCATCTTTCCCCGATGATGTGATTGTGGTGAGGTATTCTTGCGATAAAAAGAAGGCCTTGAATGTGACAGTATCCATGAAAAGTGTGCATCCTTCGTGTTCATTCCGGGTTGTGAACCATACTGTTTGTATGAGTGGACAGGCTCCGGGATATGCAGAACGCCGTAGCCTATCGCAGCTTGAGGATTGGGGAGTTCAGGACAGACATCCCGAATTCTTTTATGCTGACAGAAATCGCAGAGTTGATAAACGGGTTTTGTATGGAGATGAAATCGGAGGTATGGGAACTTTCTTCGAAAGCCGGGTGAAAGTTATAGCTCCCCAGGCAAAGATTCAGTCAACAAATGAAAGCATAACAGTTGCAGACACAGATGAAATCCTGTTTGTTTTTTCATCGGCTACCAGTTATAATGGATATAACAAAAGTCCTTCTAAGGAGGGGACCGATGCTGTACAGAAAGTGAATCGGATCTTGAAAGCTATCTCGGGAAAAAAATATAAAGAAATCAAGAATGACCATATTGCCGACTATCGGAACCTGTTTGACAGGGTTTTGTTTGAAATGCCAGTAGAACAGGGGCAGGTGACAAGCTACACAAATTATCGAATAGCGGATTATGCTCAAAAGCAGGATAATGGTCTGGTTGTATTGTTGTATCAGTATGGTCGCTATTTGATGATTAGTGGTTCGCGTCCCGGAGGGCAACCTTTAAATCTTCAAGGTATGTGGAACAAAGATGTTCTGCCTCCATGGAATGGGGCATACACAATGAATATCAACACAGAAATGAATTATTGGCCTGCTGAAACCACTCGTTTATCAGAATGCCATGAGCCTTTATTCCGTATGATAAAAGAGTTGTCTGTAAACGGCCATGAAACGGCACGTCTTATGTATGGTTGTAAGGGATGGGTTGCTCATCACAACACTTCCATTTGGAGAGAGACATTTCCCAATGATGGTACCTCCCATGCTGCATATTGGCCGATGGTCGGTGCTTGGTTGTGCAGTCATCTGTGGGAACATTATCTTTTCACTGGCGATTCCACTTTCTTGCGTGATGAAGCTTATCCAATTATGAAAAGTGCTACGGAATTTTTTTCAGATTGGCTGGTTGATAATGGGGAAGGTTTTCTCGTCACGCCGGTAAGCACTTCTCCCGAGAATGAATTTCGGACTACTGATGGTAAACGTGCATCCGTCAGTATGGGATGCACTATGGATATGGCATTAATACGGGAATTGTTCTCCCGGACTATAGAGGCTACAGATATTCTTAATATTGATAAGGAGCATAGTTCTTTTTTAGGGGAAAAATTAAACAAATTGCTACCTTATAGAATTGGTGCAAGGGGACAACTCCAAGAATGGCAACAGGATTTTATGGAAATAGAATCCCAACATCGTCATCTGTCGCACCTTTATGGACTTTATCCAGGCAATCAGATCCACCACGAATATACTCCCCAATTGGTAAAATCTATATTAAAAACAATGGAAATCAGAGGAGATGAGGCTACAGGGTGGTCTATGGGATGGAAAATAAATGTCTGGGCAAGATTACTGGATGGTAATCATGCCAATTTAATTATCAAAAATCTTTTTACTCCGGTAGGATTTGGTTCAAAACAGCACAAAGGAGGTGGTTTGTATGCAAATATGTTGGTGGCACATCCACCTTTCCAAATTGATGGAAATTTTGGATATACATCTGGGGTCACTGAGATGTTATTACAGAGCCATGCAGGATTGATTCAACTTTTGCCAGCTTTACCTGACTCTTGGCCAACCGGTAAGATTAAAGGGTTGAAAGCTAGAGGAGGGTTTATCGTTGATATGGAATGGAAAGATCATAAATTATTAAAAGCAAAAATAACATCAACACTGGGAGGTATGTGTAGATTACGCTCTGAACAACCGATATCTATAAGGGGAATAAGAACGAATCCTGCTGCCGGAAACAATCCCAATCCATTTTTCTCCTTCATTATTCCTCATGGCACACAGAATTTTAGTGAAGTGCCTTTGAAAGAGTGGGATGCTAAAAATTACTATACTATAGATTTTATGACTGAAAAAGGAAAAGTATATGAGGTAAAAGGAAGGAAATAAATGTAGGAATCATATATGTGTTTCTTGTTTTTTGTGCAAACCTATACAAAATTTGAAATATTTTATGTAGGTTTGCATTGTTTCGTTAAAATGAGTCCTCTATGCATAATCTAATACGGCATATTATAAAAGTCATATTGGCTTTTTGTTCTTTATTAATTGTTTCTCCTGCCTATTCGCTATCCTCCTATTCTTTTCGTAGTCTTTCTGAAACGGACGGATTATCTGATTTAATGGTTAGTTCTTTCTATAAGGACTCTTTAGGTTACGTTTGGATTGGTACTGCCAGTTCAGTCGAACGATTTGACGGAATTCGTTTGAAACATTATCCTGTATATGGGAATAATGGGAAACTAAAATGGGTGAATGTTATAACGGAGACGTCAGGCAATAGAATATGGGTAGGTAATGATATGGGGTTGTGGATTATTAATAAAGAAACGGAGAGAATGGAGCCATTTGCTCCGGAAATGATAAATTGTGGTGTTCGTGCTCTTTCACCAATTCAAGGTGGAGGACTGTATATTGGCAGCGAGAAAGGATTATTTATTTACCAGAATAATCAATTGGATAGAATTACGATAAATGATGATATATTGTCTATTGATAATTTTATTGTTGCATTGAATAAAGGGGAAAATGGGACTTTATGGATTCTGACTAAAGGAGGATTGTATTCTATGAATATGTCAGATAGAAAACTGACTTCTTATCCATATGGAAGAGGATATTCGTATCGTAGCATGACACGTATTGGTATGAAATTATATTTGGGAACCATGGATCACGGATTGATATCTTTTGATAGTTTGACTAGTGAGTTTAAAGATAATGTCATAGATTTAGGGTGTAATGTTATAATGTCTCTGTCAAGTGACGGAAAGAATTTGCTATATGTTGGAACAGACGGAAATGGCGTACATTTTGTGTCTACGGATAACATGAAAATAGTGCGTTCGTTTTGTTATGAACCTGGGGATAAACCTGGTATCCGTTCTAATTCAGTTTATGCGTTATTGGTTGATAGGGAAGGAATAATTTGGATTGGTTTTTATCAGTTAGGTTTAGATTATACATTATATCAAAGAAATTTATTCTCAATTTATAATTATCCTCCATATTTCGATTCGAAAGAGATGCTAGTGCGCGCAATTGCTGTTTCACACCATGAAAAACTGATAGGTTCTCGTAATGGACTTTATTATATAGATGAAAAGAGGAAACTGTTTAGAAGTTTTAAAGTTCCTCAACTGCGTTCTAAAATGATTATGTGCATATATCCTTATGCCGAAAAATATTATATTGGAACTTATGGAGGAGGAATGTATGTGTTTGATTCTTCGAAATTGACTATTTCGGATTTTGAAATAGAGGATTTGCAATCGACGGCTTTTTGGAAGGGACATGTATTTAATATAAAATCGGATGATGAAGGAAACTTGTGGATGACGACATCTATGGGGCTTTATTGTTATAAAGACGGAAAGCAAATTCGTCATTATACTACTGAAAATTCAAAATTACCAGGGGAAAACGTGTATGATATATGTTTTGATTCCACTCGCAAAGGATGGATTTGTACAGAGAACGGTTTATGTGTTTGGGATCCGTCAACAAATAGTTTAAAGTCGGATGTGTTTCCGGAAGGATTTATTCATAAAGATAAAATAAAGACAGTATATGAAGATTCTAATCATGAGCTTTATTTCCTTCCAGATAAAGGTGCTATTTTTATATCTGATTTGTCGATGAATCATTTTCGAAGAATGCAGTCTGGCACTCCTTTGGATGGAAAAGATGCGATGTTTATTGTAGAGGATAATGAAGGATGGTTGTGGATTGGTACAAATTTAGGTTTATATCGTTATAATAAGAAGAATAATTTTATCCCTTATAACTTCATTGATGGTTTACCCAGTTCTATATTTATTACTTGTTTTCCTGTGATAGATGAAGAAGGTACAATATGGTTTGGTAATTCAAAAGGGATGATTTATCTGACTACAGAGCAAAGTAGTAGAAAAACGAAATGGCATTATCCTGTTGCTATTACTGACATTTTAGTAAATGGTAAACAATCCATTTATGATAAGATGGATAGGAAAAATAATAAGTATCAAGTCGTTCTGGAACCTGATCAGCGTAATCTGACAATCCGTTTCTCTGGGTTCACTTATTCGGAGCCTGCATATATGTCTTATAAATGTAAGATGGAAGGGATAGATAGCGACTGGCAATTATTGAGTGGACAATCTGAAATAACGTATTATGACTTATCATCCGGCAATTATCAGTTTAGAATTCATCGGGTGGATGATCCGGAGTCAGAAATTTGCCTGATGGTGACTATTGCTCCTCGTTTCAATGCTGTTATGTGGAGTGTGACTGTTTTAGTGATATTGATAATAACCTTGGCTTATATATATTATCGCCGGAGAATGAAACGAAACAACCTGATTCAGTCGAAGGAAAAACAGCAACCGGTAATAGAAGAAAAATATAGAAAGAGTAATGTGACTGAAGAAGAATGTAGGCGCTTGGCTGGCGAACTGGAACTTCTGATGCAAAGGGATCGACTATATGTTAATCCAAATCTGAAAATAGCAGATTTGGCTGCAATATTGAATGTTTCCACTTATACATTATCCTATTTATTCAATCAATATTTGGATAAAAACTATTATGACTATTTGAATGACTATCGCATAGAGGAGTTTAAGCGTTTGGTTGATAAAGATGAATATTCTAAATATACGTTGACAGCTTTAGCCGAACTATGTGGTTTTAGTTCGCGCACCTCCTTCTTTCGCTATTTTAAAAAGGTTATTGGAATTACTCCGAATGAATATATTCGAAGTATCGGAAAGACCAATGAAGAATAATATACCTATGTACCTTTCATTTTAAACTTTAGATTGATAAATATCTCTTTAGAGTCTCAAATAATAAATTGAGACTCTATGGGATTGAGAGTTAACTGCTTGATAATTAGAGTGTGTGATGATCGTTTGCTCTCCGCCAATAGGACGGAATTTATCTCTTTCTTTTTGAATATCCGTTTTCATATTTACCTTCTATATTTGCCAACGTAATGATAAACAAAAATCTAAGCAATGGAAAATATAGATATGTCATCCGTACAGCTGATTACTGATTCTTATCAGAATTACCATCGTTCCGTTTACTTGTATATCTTATATAAGATAGGAAAAGATGAAGACGCGAAAGATCTGGCTCAAGATGTATTTTTACGTTTGATGGATTATAAGCAAATGTTGCGACCGGAAACAGTAAAGTACTTTATCTTCTCTATTTGTCGGAATCTGGTTACTGATTATTTGCGTCGTCATTATAAAATGCAGGAAATCACGTCCTATTTTTTAGATCAGATTCCTACCTCTACCAATGATGTAGAGAGTCAGATAATAGCCAATGATATATCTACATGTGAGCAGAACAGGGTTCTTCGGCTTCCTGCACAACGGAGGAAAATTTATGCGATGAGCCGTTTCGGTCATAAATCATCAGCAGATATTTCCGCTTGTCTCGGGTTATCTGTCCGTACAGTAGAAAATCATTTGTTTATCAGCCGGAAAGAAATCCGCGAATATATCCAACAGTGTATCTAATATTAGAATAAATAGTATAAATGTTAGTTTTAAATTTTATGTATATGAAAAAAAATCTCTTCAGATTTTCATCGAGAAGGATTCTATTCTCCACGGTGATAGCCTCTGCTCTTCTAGCAAGTGGTTCGCAGACTGTCTTTGCAGATGCTGGGGAAGTACAAGCCGTATTACAGGCTGGTGCAATCAAAGGAAAAATTGTGGACTCTAATGGCGAACCTGTCATTGGCGCCAATGTCAAAGTGAAAGGTACCACTAATGGGACAATAACCGATATAGATGGAAATTTTGCTTTGAATAATGTATCGGGCGGTACTTTGACTATCTCTTTTATAGGTTATAAGACATTGGAAATTCCCGTAAAAGGCACGAATTTGGCACGTATTGTCATGCACGAAGATACAGAAGTATTGGATGAAGTCGTAGTAGTCGGTTATGGTACAATGAAAAAAGAATCATTGACCGGTTCGGTAGCCGTAGTAGACCAGAAAATATTTAAAGACAAAGGTACAGTAGCCAACCCACTCCAGGCAATGCAGGGACAAGTACCTGGTATTCGCATCACCCGTTCTTCAGCTGCTCCGGGAGAAGAAGGATGGAATGTATCCGTTCGTGGTGCTGTTTCAAAGAATTCTACCGAGCCACTTGTGATAATTGATGGTGTACCGGCTGATGGAACAGGAGTTTTGGCACAGCTAAATGCCTCGGATATTGAATCCATTAACTTTCTGAAAGATGCATCTGCAGCAATTTATGGTTCAAAAGCAGCGGGTGGTGTTATATTAGTTACGACCAAAAAGCCTGATGCGGGAAAAGCAAAAATTGAGTATAGCGGTTCTTACACACGCAAAATTGTTGGTTTGCAACCCAAATTGATGGGATATGACGAATGGACAGATGCTGTTATACAGGCTGTAAAGAATGATCCGGAATCAACTTCTGATGCTTGGATACAATATGCTACTATGGCTAAGGAATTAAAGGGACAATATTTAGATTTGTTGAATGGACAGAATCCTTCCCAGCCTATGCCGGGATATTTTGCCGGAGTACCAGATCTGGTTTTCATGGATGTCGATTGGAATGATGTTCTATGGGGAGGGGCTAATTCCACTCAACACGATTTAAGTATTTCCGGAGGAACAGAGAAAGCGAACTACCGTTTATCGTTAGGATATTTATATGATGGGAGTACTTTGAAATGTGGAAATAACTCTAACGAACGCTATAATGTACGTTTATCTAATAATTTTAAAGTTACGGATCGTTTTAATATAACTTCTGTGATATCGGCCAGTCGCCAAAATCAGGTAGCTCCGACGATGCTTAGTTCAGTAGTTTCAACATTGCCTCTTCATCCGGGATTTCCTGTTGCTACAATTGATGGGAAACCTTATCAATGGGGATCTGAATATGCTCCTAACTGGTTGGCGGAGTTGGGAGGAGATAATAAACTACTGGTAACATCTTTGAATATCAATGAAACATTCAAATATGAGTTTATGAAAGGGCTGAATTTGACTGCAACTTTGGGATATGCCACTAATGATGCAATCAGAGATGAACAATACTTATCAATAGAATGGTATAGTTACAATGGTAATAAATTGAATACTGATAGTAATCCTTATCCTACTTCGTCAGAAAGTTCTTATACTAAGAGTACAGCAAAAACAGATAACTATACGGCTTCTGCCTATTTAACTTACACAAAAAACTGGAGAGGCGTTCATGATTTCAGTGCGATGTTAGGAACACAATACGATCGTAAGTCTTATCAATACAGTGCGACAAAGGCAAAAGATATCCAGCCCTCTTTGGAAGTATTGAATGGTAGTGGAGAAGTAAGCATAAATAAGGTTGAAAAGTATGAAGAGGCTTTAATGTCTTATTTTTCCCGTCTTAACTACAATTATAAAGGTAAGTATCTTGTGGAAGCTAATGCACGTTATGACGGTTCGTCTAAATTTCAGCCGGAAAATCGTTGGAGTTTCTTCTATGGTTTTTCTGGAGGATGGAGACTTACGGAAGAGTCTTTTATGGCTCCGGTGAAAAATGTTTTGGATGAGTTGAAACTGAAGGTCTCTTATGGAGAAGTAGGTAATCAAAGTGGTATTTCCCGTTTTGATGGAATACAGTTATATGATTATCATTCTGCCGGAGGTGTGTACATTGGCGATGGACGTATTTCTTATGTTGCTGCTTCCGGAACACTGGTGAGCAAAGACAGGACATGGGAGCGGATTCATAATTATAACATTGGATTGGATTTCTCCACTTTAAACAATCGTCTTTCCGGGTCCATTGATTTTTATATGAAGAAAAATAACAATATGTTGATAGAACGTCTTTATCCTGGTGTATTAGGTGGAAAGGCTCCATCAGGTAACGATGGAAAATTTGAGAGTAAAGGATATGATGGTACTATAAACTGGAAAGATCGGGTTCGGGATTTTTCTTACCATGTGGGAGTTACCTTTAGTTATATGACTAATACACTGAAAAGTGGTGGAACAGACGTTATTTCGGCCGGATATAATGGATCGGTAAACGGATATCCGTTGAACTCTATATTTGGGTATCAATATGTTGGTAAAATACAGAATGAAGAACAACTCAAGAAATATAAAGAAAAATACCTAGGGACTAATACCGTTAGTTTACCTTCTGTGATACGTTTGGGAGATAATATGTATCAGGACGTAAACGGAGATGGACGATTAACACAGGATGATTTAGTCTATCTGGGTTCTGATGATCCAAAAGTTTCTTACTCTTTTAATTTGGGTTTTGAGTGGAAAGGTCTCGATTTCTCGGCAGATTTTCAGGGGGTAGCCAAACGGACAGTATTTCGTGAAGCAGACGCATATAAAGTACCGTTTAGAACCGTCTACCGGAATACTTCTGACTATACATTGGGAAATACCTGGAGTCCGGAAACTCCAAATAACCGTTATCCGGCTTATACTACTAATTCGAGAATTAATACTTATAATTATATGGCTTCTTCCTGGTCTGTAGAAAATGGTTCCTATCTCCGTTTGAAGAATATAGTTGTAGGATATACCTTGCCCTCATCTGTGTATAAGAAGCTAAACAATGTAATCAGTAATATGAGAATTTATGTATCAGGTGCGGATCTTTGGGAAGTATCGAAGATTAATGACGGATGGGATCCGGAAACTACTCGTACAGTGAAAGGTGGTAGAGAACGTTACCCATTTAATAGAACGTTTACGGTAGGTTTAAATGCAACTTTTTAATTTTATACGATCATGAAATTAGTTAAATTCAATACAATATTATTTTTGTTGTTAGGACTTGCTTTCCAGTCATGCCTGGATATCGAACCTAAAGATCAACTTTCGGAAACCAATTATTGGAAAAATCCGGATCAGTTCACTTTATTTTCCAGTCAGTTTTATGGTTGGACGCATAATTTTAGTAATATCGTAAGCGATGGGTTGCATAGTGATTTGCGTTCAGATTTGTTGATGACTTCTACATTAAGTGAATATAGTAATGGAACAAATACTATTCCTCAGGAAGATAAGAATTATACAGATATCTATAGCAGAATTCGTCAGGTAAATATTTTGCTGAAAAATGCAGAGAATTATTCGTCTCCATTAGATATAAAAGTCCCTGTAGCGGAGGCGCAGTTTTTCAGGGCATATTTGTATTTCGACTTATTACAGATTTATGGAGATGCGATTATTGTAAAAGAACCAATGACAATTGATTCACCGGAATTGCAAGTGTCGCAGAATCCGAGAGAAGAGGTAGTCGATTTTATTATTCAGGATCTGAACAATGCTATTGCAGGGCTACCTGCTTATAAATCTCTTTCGGCTGCCGAGGAGGGACGAGTTTCTATGGAGGCTGCACAGGCCTTTTTATCCAGAGTGGCGCTTTATGAGGGTACATGGCAAAAGTTTAGAGAGAATGACGAAAGAGGTAAAGAATTGTTGAAGATAGCTGTAGATGCAGCAAAGGCGGTAATAGACAGCCGTGTCTTTTCTTTGTTCCAACCAAAAGAATTAGGCGTTTTTGCTTATAAGTATCTGTTTATATTGGAGAATACCCAATCAAATCCTGCCAATCTGACGAAAAGTGCCAATACGGAGTATATCTTCTCCAGAAGATATGATGAAGTGCTTAACTCGATAGGCTTTAATATTACTCAAGGATTTGTTAATAAGGCTGTGTTTATGACGCGTAAGATGGCAAACATGTATCTGACAGATAAAGGATTGCCTATTGACCCAACAGACGAGAATATGTATAAAAAGATGGATTCAGAATTTGCGAATCGTGATAATAGAATGCAGAATACAATGATGATAGCAGGACGTCCATATTGGGCTAATACAAATGGTAGAATGACATGGAAAGAAGATGCCACGGATTTGGAACTTGCATTTTATAAGTCTTTTGATCCGAAATCTCGAAGTGGATATTTCTGTCAAAAGTGGGCTACAGAACGAAAGGTGGCGAGTGGTAAAGAAGGGTACGACTTTCCGATTATTCGTTATGCAGAAGTATTATTGAACTATGCTGAAGCTGTATATGAACTTAATGAGAGTGAGGGAAAAGCAGACGATCAAGCTGTGACGGATGCTCTTAATATTTCTTTGAATTTAGTACGTACACGAGTGAATCCTGATATGGAGTACTTGACGGTTGCATTTGCCAAAGCGCATAACTTGAATCTTCGAACAGAGATTCGTAGAGAACGTACGGTCGAATTATTCCACGAAGGGTTCCGAATGGATGATTTAAAGCGCTGGAATATAGCTGTTAATGAAATGAATCAGAATCTGTTGGGAGTGAAATGGGAAGATACAGAGTTTGAAGAGAAGTGGACGGCAATGTCGAACGCTACGGATGCTGAAGGTTGTATTATTATGGAAAGTGGCAGAAAATGGAATGCAAAGAATAACCTCTATCCTTTATCTGCCGACCAATTAAGATTGAATACAAATTTGAAACAAAACCCAGGATGGGGTGAATAATGCGTTGATACATAAATATTATGATTATGAAATACATTAATATAAAAATAAAAAAGGAACTTTTCTCTTTGTTGACCGTACTATGTCTGTCAGCAGTGTTAGGTGCATGTTCCGATGAAAAAACGTATGAAGCGTTAGATGAAGCATCAATTTTAACAGAAATCAAACTAAACGTGACAAATCCTTTGCCACTGTTGATTGGAACGGATTCGGTAATTTCCTATTCTGTGGCTCCGGATTATGCTACGACAAAAGAAATAGTATGGAGTTCTGATGATACAGAAATAGCTACGGTGGATGAGACTGGACGTATTTCTGCCCATAAAGTGGGAGAAGTAACTATAAGAGCTCGTTCAAAAGCTGGATACGTAGCTACAGCTTCTCTGAAAGTACAAGTCATTAGCGAAATAATAAAAGTTTCGGATTTTACTGTAACTCCGGAAAATCCAGAACTTTTTGAAACGGGTACACTGCAGTTAAATGTGGCTATCTCTCCAGAAAATGCCACCTATAAAGCGATGAAATGGACAAGTGAATCACCGGACATCGTTTCTGTTTCTGAAACAGGTATAGTAACAGGTTTAAAAGTCGGTACTGCCCGGATTAAAGTGGAGGCAACAGATGGTAGCGGGGTAGCAAAAACTGTTACTGTAAATGTGAAAGAACTAATTCCGGTAACTGACATTATTGTGGCAGATGAAGATCGAAATTTAGCAATGTATGAGACTTCTAAATTAAATATTAAGGTTGTTCCAGATAATGCGACTTCAACAGCTTTATCATGGTATAGCTCTGATTCTAACATTATTAGCATTGATGAATTAACAGGAGTATATACGGTAAAGACTTATGGAAGCGTTACATTGACAGCGAAACAGGGAAATTTTGAAAAGTCTTTTGATGTGACTGTAGTAGAAGGGAAGATTAACGATACATTCTTGTACAACACGATTTGGGCAAAGTTTAGTAATGATGCAAATACAGTTGAAGTAGTAGACGGTAATTTAGTGGTGATACCAGCAAAAATAAGTGGTGGTTATCGTGCGCAAATAGCTAGAGACAGAAACACTTATAAGACCGATTTTCATCCGGGCAATTATCCGATTCTTGCTCTGAAAATCACTCAGCCAGAGGTTGCAGCAGATTATCAATTGGATGTCTGGGGAGGTGACATAACCGGAGGAAAATATGGAAACGGCCGAAATACAATGCCGACAATCCAGTTAGAAGATGGAACCGTAGTTTATTATGCTGATTTGTCAAATAATGGTTTAGGTTTTGGTGGTTATTATCTTTCCGCAAATGCTAAATCAACGATAACTAATGTAATATTTGGACTGTTTTACTCCTCTGCCATCACGGATAGTGATGTAGCTACCGGGTTGGCAACATTCAAACTACATTGGATGAAAACATTCCGAAGTGTTCAGGCTATGAAAGATTATTTGAATGTAAATGAGTGATTATTGATAATATAATGTTGAATTTATGAAAAGGAATTTTATTTATACCATTTTGTGTGCATTATTGTCATTAAATACAAGTTGCGCATCTGAATTTACAGAAGAAAAAAGTTCTGATATTGATAATTGGCCGGCATCGCCGACTTATACCTTTACGCATCCTTGTTTATTGCATACAGATGCAGACTTTGAGTATGTGTATCAGAAAGCAATGGTAGAGAAAAAACAACCATGGCTGATGGGATATGAAAAGTTACAGGAAAGTCCACGTGCTCAAAAGAATTATGCACCACGTCCTGTTGCGAAAATAGAAAGACCGGGTAGCGGATATAACGCAATTAGTGATGATGGAGCAGCTGCTTATCAGTTAGCTTTGATGTGGAAAATGACAAATGATACTGATTATGCAGATGCCTCTATTCGGGTAATGAATGAATGGGCAAAGACTTGTAAGGCGATTACAGGTACTGAAGCCATATTAGTGGCAGGATTTACCGGATATCAATATGCGAATGCGGCTGAGATTATGCGTGACTATGAAGGATGGAAAAAAGATGATTTCGAGAAATTTAAGCGATGGATTGTCGATTTGTATTTTCCTATATGCGATGCCTTTCTAGGTAATCATGATGCAAATGCTCCTTATAGCACTTGGATGAGTTGGGAACTTCCTGCCATGGTTTCTATATTATCTATAGGTATTTTATGTGATGACTCGGATAAGGTGAATGTAGCATTAAACTATTTCTACAATGGAGTAGGTGCAGGTTGTATCAAGAATTCTGTGGTGGCCAGACATAAAGATCCGGATGGACATGTGGAGACATTCGCTCAAAGTCAGGAAATGGGGCGCGATCAGGGACACTCTACATTAAATGTACCTCAACATGCATATTTTTGCCAAATGGTTTTGAATGCTATCGGAACAGATTTGTTTGCGTATGATAATAATTTAATTCTTGATTTATGTGAATACACGGCAAAGTATAATTTGAAACCAAATGAGATTCCGGCAATGCCGTATACTACCTACTATACCACTAAAGAGCCTATACATGATAAGCTTGACCCGGATGGTCAAGGTCGCGCACGTCCGGGATGGGAACTTATTTATAATCATTATAAAGTGAAAGGAGCAAATCCTTATTATTCGAGAGAATTTGCACGTACAATGAGACCCGAGGGTGGTGGCCATCGTGGGACAGCAGAGTCTGATGATATGGGATTCGGTACATTGATGTACACAAGAGAGCCGGTTGAAGTTGGTGAAGATCAGGCCGCTTATCCTGTTAGAGAGTATTAGTGATTAGTGAAAGATTGTGCCAGAAGTTTTTAAGTTTAGCGAACTTTTGGCACATTCTTCTAGTATATGACTCATGAATATGAGTTTGTTTGATTTATTGAAAAGTATGAAAAAAATAAAATTCATTCTATTTGTTATTTCCTGTTTGTTTGGAGTAAATATGGCCTATAGTCAGCAGAATGAATGGGAGAATCCAGTAAAATACGAGTGGAATAAGGAACAACCACATACTGATTTTATGATTTATGATCGTTCCGGGGATGCAATTAAAGATGAATATGAATTATCTCCTTGGTATAAATCACTGAATGGTAAATGGAAATTTATCTATTCACCTGCTATTGATAAAAGTGAAAAACAGTTTTATCGTATGGATTTATCTAACGATTATTGGTCTGATATTGAAGTACCTTCCAACTGGGAGTTGCAAGGATTTGGTGAACCCATTATCCGCAATATACAATATGTTTTTTCACCTAATCCACCCTATATTGATGTGGAAAATCCGGTAGGAACTTATCGAAAGACTTTCACTGTTCCGTCTGACTGGCAAAACAAAGAGGTAATGCTTCATTTCGGTTCCATAACGGGCTATGCACAAATATACGTAAATGGTCAAAAAGTCGGTATGACCAAAGCCTCCAAAACTCCGGCCGAATTTAATGTGACTAACTATCTGAAAGAAGGAGAGAATTTACTGGCAGTGCAGGTTTATCGTTGGCATGATGGTAGCTATATGGAAGATCAGGATTTTTGGCGACTGACCGGGATTGAGCGTGATGTATTCTTGCAAGCTTACCCAAAACTGACTATTTGGGATTTCTTCTTAAAATCAAGTCTGGATGGCGCATATAAAAATGGTATATTCAATGCCACCGTAGATTTGCGTGAATTTACAGGCAACCATATAAAAAAAGGAACACTCAAACTGGAATTATTGGATAAAACCGGCAAAACAGTTTTGTCACAACAAAAGAAATTTAACGTAGAAGAAGAGTTTACCCGGTTAGCTTTTTCGGGCGTCATAAAGAATGTTTCTAAATGGAATGCCGAAAAACCATCCCTTTATGATTGTGTCATCACACTTTTGGATGATAAAAACAAGCAGCTTGCAGTTACTGCCTATAAGACAGGTTTCAGAAAGATAGAAATAAAGAATGCCCAACTATTAGTGAATGGCGTTCCGACTTATATAAAGGGTGTCAACCGACATGAACATAACGACAGTTTGGGGCATACTCAAACTCGCGAAATTATGATGAATGACCTGAAGCTGATAAAGCAACTGAATATGAACGCCGTTCGTACCAGTCATTATCCCAATCATCCGTTGTTTTATAAATTATGCGACCAATATGGCATTTACATTGTAGATGAAGCTAATATTGAAACCCACGGAATGGGATCAGTTCCTTATTTCAAAGATACCATTCCACATCCTGCTTATCGTCCCGAATGGTATGCAGCCCATGTAGACCGTATCACTCGAATGGTAGAAAGAGATAAAAACCATCCATGTATCATTGGCTGGTCATTAGGAAATGAATGTGGTAATGGACTCGTATTCCATGATGAATATAAACGCCTGAAAGAATACGATCCAAGCCGTTTTGTACAGTTTGAACAAGCTTGGGAAGATTGGAATACAGATATTGTTTGTCCGATGTATCCTAATATGTGGAAAATAACGGAATATGCCAAGTCCGGTAAACAGCGTCCGTTTATCATGTGTGAGTATGCTCACGCCCAGGGGAATAGCAATGGAAATTTTAAAGACCTTTGGGATGTTATTTATGACAGTCCTAATTTACAAGGTGGCTTTATCTGGGATTTTATGGATCAAGGATTTAAAATGAAGACAGAACCGAGAGACGGACGTACCTACTGGATGTACAATGGCAAAATGGGAAGTTATAAATGGTTGGAAGATAAGAAAGGGGAATTAAATACAGGAACCGATGGTTTAATCTCCGCTAATGGTATTCCCAAGCCGCAAGCGTATGAAGTAAAGAAAGTCTATCAGTACATTCAGTTTAATGCGAAAGATTTGAGTAAAGGAATTATTTCAATTAGAAACCGTTATGACTTTACCAATCTGAATGAATATATTTTCACTTGGGAAGTATTTAAAAACGGAGAGAAATTCTCTACAGGAAATTTTAATGTTGAATTAAAACCCCATGCGGAAAAAGAGGTACGATTGAACCTTCCAGTCATTCCGGAAGATGGAAATGAATATTTTCTCAACCTCTATGCCTATACAAAGGTTGCTACCGATTTAGTTCCCGTACATCATGAAGTGGCTAAAGAGCAGATAAAATTGAATAAGAGCAGTTTCTTTACTTCTCTTCCGGCTTGTTCGGGTAAGTTGTCTTATGAAACGAAAGACCATATTTTATCTTTCAAATCAGGTGCTGTCTCTGGCAAGATTGATTTGAAGAAAGGTGTTTTATTTAATTATACAATAAATGACAAACAACCCATCAAGCAATATCCGGAACCAGCTTTTTGGCGTGCTCCGGTTGATAACGACTTCGGCAATAAAATGCCAGCTTTGGCAGGTGTTTGGCGGACAGCTCATGTCAACCGTTATGTGAAGAATGTAATAATAGACGAGAAGAATGAAAAAGGATTGTCCATAAAGATTGATTGGATATTAAGTGATATTCAGGTTCCTTACACAATAGAATATTTAATACGTAATAATGCATCTATTATCGTGACAGGAAGCATTGACCTGACAGGGACGAGACTTCCCGAACTTCCCCGTTTCGGTATGCGGATGGAATTGCAACACCCCTATGAGAATCTGACTTATTATGGAAGAGGGCCTTTTGAAAACTACATCGACCGTTATTCAAGTTCATTTATCGGACGTTATAATGATAAAGTGGAAAATCAGTTTTACTGGTATATTCGTCCGCAGGAAACCGGCAACAAAACAGATGTCCGCTGGCTATCTTTACTGGATAACGAAGGACAAGGAGTGAAAATAACAGGTCTGCAACCTATCGCATTCTCTGCTTTGCATTTCTCACCGGAAGATCTTGATCCGGGGCTAACCCGCAAACTGCAACATACTATTGACATTGTTCCTCAAAAGAATATCTTCCTGCATATAGACTTGAAGCAGCGTGGATTGGGAGGTGATAATAGTTGGGGAATGTATCCACATAACGAATATAGGCTACTTGATAAGAAATATACATATAGCTATATGATTGAATTGATTCAAAAATGAGTAGAAAAAACAGAATCACTTGTATATTCCTGAAAAAGGTCATTGCATTGGCAGGAGGCTTCTTGCTGTCTGCAAGTTTATCTGGACAGAACATTACGGACTTGTCCGTGATAGAAGATAAATCTGCCGATCGGGTT
>OGPZ01000369.1_pt1 | contig 41657 bp, 36 predicted proteins | sample 1553111 | NCBI WGS metagenome assembly OGPZ01 (sample SAMEA2579968, study PRJEB22360) | human gut metagenome
CAAGCAACCTCCTCTCAAACGGAGCTGCCCCAAAAGATGTGCAGGAACTGTTAGGACACTCTGATGTCAGTACCACAATGAATGTCTATGCCCACTCTACAAGAAAAGCAAAACGGAACTCCGCCAGACTTCTTGATAAAGTAGCAGGCAACGACTAAATAAAAATTCCCTTATTTCCCTTGCGGATTCCTCATAAGGGCAAAAATAAGGGAAAATACATATCATTTCACTATCTAATGGGCTGGAAAGCTCGTAAAATAAGGAAAGTTCAGGAAATCTCTCCACAAATTACGATTTGTATGTCTCTATTATACCATAATGATACCATCATGAAAAGCAAAAATAGTTCGTAAAATACATATTTTACGAACTATTTTTATTTTGGTCAGTTTTTATTATGCTTTACCGCAACAGATTATATCGGTATGCCGATATAGCCTGTTCAAATATCATATAAACATTACATCGACCAAGGAGGGCAGGGACGATGCCGGTAAAGTGGAAGGGAATGAGCAAATGAGGGCGTATTACTGCGAAAGATGATATTATCATGCAACAACCCTGAGGAGGATGCAGGCGGAGAAAGAAAGTGCAGATTTGCGAGCTGGACAGATTGATATCTTAATTAAAGGCAAGAAGCGGATGAGCTCAATCACATGAATCTGAGGTTAGATGCGGGGAGAATATGATAAGCTGCAGGCAATTCAAAAGATGAAGCCCGGGATTCATTTCACAGCGTGGATTGATGTCATGGGTTTTATTCTCCCTCTGAGGGGGCATGGGGTGACTCTCATCACACCTTGTCTGGAAGGGTTTAAGACATCCTCGGTGGATGTCACTGACGGATTGGTCTGTGGACCTATGGCAGACCTGCGAAGCTGCTAGGAATGGTATTATAAATAAATTTCAATATTTTTTTTAAATTTCTATTGCTTTCTTTTTTAAATTTGTTATAACGATAGTAACAGGATAGCATTATGATATCATTATGATATCATTAAGTTATCAAAGTGCTTTCCGAGTCTACGAAAGGAGATTCATTATGGCAATAAATAAAAAAAAACCAAAAAATGTTTTACTTCTCATCCGAATATGTCAAAAAATTCGTTGAGACCAGAATAGAAGATCTCGCCATCGAAACACAGCGTTCATCATCTTATATAACAGAGAAGTTGATTCTTGATGGCTTACTTCCACATCATGAGGAAGCACGATATATTATTCGACAGAATCTGTACCCAGATAATGAAAATGGTGGAATTAAGAAAACTTTGGATGCGCTATTTTCGTCAAACGCTGCTGGAGTCGATTGGAGAGCAAAACATAATAACTTCAAGCCAGTGATCGAATACTGCATTATGTATTGCGATTCATCATCGCATTATATTAACAACCCTTCATTGGATTACTTTATTACCCAGGTAAAGGATATTATTTTGCGAATTGAAAACTGTGTGTATGCCTGCATCGAACCTTACGACCGCCACATGTATGCTTCAAATCTTGAATTTGCTAAATTGATTCTGAATAAAGCTGAAAATTCACCGCAGGAAATCGTTTTTAAAGAATGCTATGAGTTAATCAGTGTATGTTGGGATATGTTATATGACTGGTCTATTACATTCAGGTTTCTAGCATGCGTAACACGAATGTGTGAGTTTAACGAAGAAAATTCGCGTGCCCGAAATGCACTTTATGACATTATTTCTGAAATTTCACTGGAGTGGTAGAAAGGAGGAGCTAATGAACATCCAATACAGATATGAGCCTAGCAGTCGCTACTCATCAGGTAATGTTACAGAAGTGTATGCAAATGATGCACCAATCGGTATTTTAGAATCATTATCTGCAGCTTCTGAACAGCTTAGCTAGAATCCTGATGACAGAGTATATAATGTTCCATTCCAATTTCGGAATGAAGATACTTTTCTCTCTGTCGTATCGGAATTAAAACGCTTTAAAGATGAGCAAGGATATAAGTATCTTACAATATGGACTTATAACAATGGCTACGCAACACAGATAAATAAAAACTTACTTGAAAAAGCGGGATTTAAGAACATACCCGACCAAAATCCTGCATGTATGTTCTTAGAATAATCTTATGATGGAATATATAAAGAAAAAGCGACAAATGCTACCAACATTCGCCGCTTTAATTACAAATCAAATAATTTGAAATGTAATATGTATATTGTTTTTTTATTATATCAAATTTTCTTGATTTTATCAATAAATTCTTATTTATTGATAGCGTAAATTGTTCTTCGGAAAAATATGAGCAGACCAACTCCTTGAAAGTTTTAAGATTAAAAACCTTTACAAGTATACCATATTTTTCATTTCTTTACTATCTGGTGAGTTTAATCGGGTATAGGACTAGGTATAGGAATACATTGTTCAATCATGCAGTCGTCCCTCTTTTATAAATCAAGTCTCTCATCCAGTACATGGCTGATCTGCCCCTCCGCACTGCATCCCCATACAGCTCCACCATCATCTATCCTTACCATGATCCCAAGCCAGTTGTTTGTTATATACCGGATGCATTCATGGATTTCATTTCTCTTTCCTTCTGCCTCAGCTGACGCACTGCATTTTTGTAACAAACGTTTTACCTCACCCATATCCCTATTATTGATTGCCTCATAGATCAGCTCTTTTGCGTCTTCCTGACTATCCAGCAGATAAACACGTTCTCCGGTTGCTTTTTCTTTGTAATACGCTCTCTCGATCTCGATATTGCCAAACGTTGTAAGAAGTGATCTTTTATCTGCTTTGTGCTCAATGTAATACGACTGTTTTCTGAACTCACTGTTCCGGATCTCCTGCTCAATGGATTCCAGACATTCCTGATAAATATTTCTTACGAGTTCAATCAAAGCATCCCGAAGTCCTTCTTCAAAACGCAGAGTGTTTCCGGCAAGCAGAAAATCCTTTGTGATTTTTTCAATTTTGGTAGTGTCTTTTTCAATAAATTCGATTATACTGTTATACATGGGGCAGTTCTCCTTTGCGTTTTTTGTTTCGTCACTTAAAACTTTATACAAAGGAACTGCCCTTTTCAATATTTAATTTTCCGAAAGTAACTTTACGCTAACGAGCAGAAAGAAAAGCCGGGCCATGGTTTCTCTTTCTGCCTTATCAGGATACTCTAAAAGAGCATTTCCTTTTTTGGAGTTTCTTTCTATCGCCTTACAACAAATATTGCTTTTGTCTGTACAGCTTTTTTCGTTTATGCAGCATGCCTTACAAATTTATACATGCCATACATTTCAGGTACAGATGTGATACGTTACCCTGTTTTGATGACAACGTTTCGAACCCCATCTTTTTGTTACATCCCATTTTATCAGGAACCTTCTTTTTGCACGCACATAAACTGAATTGTATCTGTTTTGCTCTTCCCTCCTTTCCGGGTTCGATTCGTTAGACACATTATAGCGAAAGAATCCTATACAATTCCATTGCCATTATTGGCAAAATTATTTTTTTATTTTGTATAAAAATACACTTGTATTTCTTCCTTTCCTGTTTTTCTTTTACATATTTATCCAATTCCAAAATTTTGCACGAAAAACAGCGTGTACTTTTAGCATTATTTTTTAAGAATTACAAACACTACTAACAGACTGCCAAAAGCACAGATTTACATTGACTTCCTTTTCTGATTAACTTATAATTTATTTAAAGAAACCTTTGTTTTTCAATGATTTTACATAATATCCTGTGATGCTTTCCGAAGTACCGCAGAATTTCAAAAAAGAAGGGAAGTGAGCTTATGCGGATAGAAAAAATAAATGATAAGCAGATTCGCTGTACCTTAAATCAAAATGATCTGAAAGAGCGTGAAATTGAGATCAGTGAACTCGCATATGGAAGTGCCAAAGCAAAGGCTTTGTTCCGAGATCTGATCCAGCAGGCCTCTTACGAATGTGGCTTTGATGCCGAAAATATCCCTTTAATGATTGAAGCAATTCCTCTATTACCGGAAGCTCTTATCCTTTTGGTAACAAAGGTAGAAGATCCTGATGAACTTGATACCAGGTTTTCTACTTTTACCGAAGAAGACTGGGATTCTCCCGATTATGAATATGATCTTTCTGATGAAGATGATGACAATGAAGATTATCATGATACCGCACTGTTAGACAATCCTCTTGCATGGTCTCCATCGGAAAGCTCTGCTGACAACGATACACTTTCTGCTCCTAAAGAACCGGATTTTATTTCTTTACCGGAAGCATTAGGTATGCAGCCACGTCCAACGCAAAATGTGATTTCGCCTCAAAAAGAAAATATATTCTTATTTGCATTTGAAAACATTGATCACGTAATCGATGCAGCGATAAATGTGCAAGCCTTTTACTCCGGTAACAATACTTTATACTATGATGAACATGATAGAAACTATTATCTGGCGGTATCTTCTAAAGAGTATTCTGCAACAGAATGGTCACGCATCAGCAATATTCTTCAAGAATATGGAACATTACTGAAAAAATCACATTTGCTGTCTTATTATCTTGAGGAACATAATACGGTTGTGATCGCCAAAGAGGCTTTACAAAAATTAGCATCTATATAAAAAAAAGAACTACACTGTGTTGTCTTTCTAAATCAGTCATACAATTGGCTATTTAGAAGATACATATCTGTAGTTCTTTTTTATAGAATCTATTCGTCTGTAAATAACTCACTCTATCCGGCAGAAACTACCTCGCTATAGGTAGTTTGATCTGTCCGGCAAAATTGGTTTTCTATATTATATTATTTCTTAGCAAGATAGTCATTTACTGTAGCCACAAGTTCATCTGCATCAAGACCATGTACCATGGCAGCTTCTGAAAGGCTTTCTCCCTGTGCAGAAGGGCAGCCGATGCAATGCATACCGGATGCCATCAAAATTGCTGCGATACCGGCATCAATCTTTAACATGTCTGCAATGATCATATCTTTGTTAATTCTCTCTATCATAATAATCCTCCACTCATAATTGTATTGTATATTTTCTTACGTTATAAAAAAGTGCAGCGTCAGCACGCTGCACTGCAAGAATTGCTTTAGCAATTCTTGTTGATGCACCTCTACTATACGAGCATTTTCCTATTCCATAAACAAAAAGCCACCTCGTGCAACAGGGAAACCCCTATCTGACTCAGCAGCTTTATCTTTGTTATGAGAACATCTCATTAACCTTCAGTAATAGCACCTGAAGGGCATGTTCCTGCACAAGCACCACAGTCGATGCAAGCTTCTGCATCAATCTCGTAATGTGTATCTCCTTCTGAGATAGCGCCTGCTGGACATCCGCCTGCACAAGCACCACAGCTAACGCATTCATCACCAATTACATATGCCATAGTATAGTTCCTCCTTTTTTCTCGTTATATTCATATAATAATACACTTTTTAAAATTTTACAAGTCCCCTTCCACACTCCATTTTATGGGAAGGGAAAATTTTAAAATTTATAAAGAACAGAGAACTACTTATAAACAAAATATAATATAAAAACTGTTTTTCTTTTGCATTCTATTTCTTTCCGAAATAATAGCATGAATACTTTCCGTCAGACCAAATTAGAAATCTACTTCTGTATCATAATAACAGCATTTCAATAATTTCTCCATTTCTTCCTGTGAAGGCTGTCTCGGATTGGATCCGGTACAGGCATCTAATATCGCATTGGCTGCAATATCCGGAAGCTTTTCTAAGAATTCATCTTCCGGAACAATTCCGATATCGGCAGGGAGTCCGCCCTCACCATAATGTTTAATACAATGCGGAATATTCAGATCATCATTCATTTTTCTTAAATATTTGATCAAAAGATCCACTTTTTCATCATCATTGCTTCCACCAAGTTTCATAAAATCAGCAATTTCGCCATAGCGTTTCTTTGCTGCCGGATCTTTACTGTTAAACCGGATGACTTTTGGAAGATACATTGCATTCGCTGCACCATGAATAATATGTCCGCCCTCAAAGGCAGCACCCGTTTTATGTGCCATAGAATGTACAATACCAAGCAATGCGTTCGAAAATGCCATTCCTGCAAGACATTGTGCATCATGCATCTGATCACGGCTCTCCATATCACCCTTGTAAGATTTCACAAGATGCTTTTGAATCATCTGAATTGCCCAGAGTGCTAATGGATCGGTATAATTACAATTTGCTGTAGACACATATGCTTCAATCGCATGTGTCATAGCATCCATTCCGGTATGTGCTACAAGCTTAATAGGCATTGTCTCTGCCAGTTCAGGATCAACGATCGCAACATCCGGTGTGATCTCAAAATCTGCAATTGGATATTTAATACCTTTCTCATAATCTGTGATAATAGAAAATGCGGTTACTTCCGTAGCGGTACCGGAAGTAGATGAGATTGCACAAAAATGTGCCTTGGTACGAAGTTTAGGCAATCCGAATACTTTGCACATATCTTCAAATGTAGTGTCAGGATATTCATATTTGATCCACATCGCTTTTGCTGCATCGATCGGTGAACCGCCACCCATGGCTACGATCCAGTCCGGTTCGAATTCCTGCATGACTTTTGCACCGCGCATAACAGTCTCAACTGATGGATCCGGCTCAATCCCCTCAAAAAGTTTTACTTCCATTCCGGCTTCTTCCAGATAAGAAACAGCTTTGTCTAAAAAGCCGTTTCGTTTCATCGAACCACCACCGACACAGACAATGGCACGCTTTCCACTAAACTCTTTTAATGCTTCTAATGCACCTTTTCCATGATATAAATCTCTTGGTAATGTAAACCTTGCCATAATAACCCTCTTTTCTGCATACTTTGCTGATTTCAACAGGACTGCGTCAAGTATGCCAACCGCAAAGCCTGTGTATTTGCCTATTATATATATGCGATGAGCATATATTGTCATGCAAATCAAATCCTTATTCGTATATTAACACTACAATTTACAGCAGTCAATTCTTCTGTCGTAAAATTCTATACCAATATCTGGCTTGCTCCATGATCAATCTGTGCCAACATCTTACTTACTTCATGAACAAACCCGGAAAAGAGGATCAATCCGGGAACTTGTCAACAAAAAAGAGACACAAACCACATAAAATATGATACACTACAACCATATTTACATTTGAATATCAGACAAAAAGTACAAAAGATTATTCATACGGCAAATTTATACTATACTCCCAAATATACAATTCAAGAAAGGACTATACGATTTTTATGAACAATTATGGTATTCATATACAATATGACGGCACACGTTACAGCGGATGGCAAAAGCAGGGAAACACACAAAACACGATTCAGGGAAAAATTGAAACTGTTTTAGAAAAAATGACAGACTCCGAAATAGAAATTCATGGTTCGGGACGTACCGATGCCGGTGTACATGCTTTACAACAGGTTGCAAATTTCAAATGCGATACCCCAAAGACACCGGATCAGATCATGGAATATCTGAACACGTATCTACCTCTTGACATTCGCATTACTTCGATCTGGGAAGCGGCACCGAGATTTCATGCAAGACTTAATGCAACAAAGAAACACTATCGTTATATCATAGATACCAACCCTTATCAGGATGTCTTTACAAGAAAATATGCCACACATCTGCCGGGAAATTATGATCTGCATGCCATGAAGGAAGCGGCAGCTTTGCTTACCGGAGAGCATGATTTTAAGAGCTTTTGCGAAAATAAGCATATGAAAAAATCAACCGTTCGTACCATTTATGAGATTTCATTCTCTTTTGAAAACGGCATCTTAACGATTGACTTTTTTGGAAACGGTTTCCTATATCATATGGTGCGTATCCTGACCGGAACATTATTAGAAGTCGGAACACATGAAAAAAATCCAAAAGAAACAGATACGATCCTACAGGCAAAAGACCGCCTGTCTGCCGGCTTTACCGCACCACCGCAAGGACTTTTTCTTGTCGAGGTCTTTTACCAATGATCTTTTCTGTTCCTATGGCTCATTTTTTATTTCATTTTCTTCCTGATCGTATCTAAAATAGCGATTGCTACTTCTTCTTTGGTCATACACGGAAGCTCTTTGACATCCTCTTTTGTGATCAGCGTAACAACATTCGTATCTACGCCAAATCCTGCACCTTCGACTTTCAGATTATTGGCTACGACCATATCGAGATTTTTCTTTGCTAATTTTTTCTTGGAGTTTTCCAGCATATTTTCTGTTTCCATCGAAAAGCCGCATAAGAACTGCTCTTTGGTACGATTCTCGCCTAAATATTTCAAAATATCCGTTGTCCGTTTTAGTGAAATCTGACTGTCACCATCCATTTTCTTGATCTTTTCATTGGCAACCGATACCGGTGTGTAATCTGCAACTGCTGCCGATTTGATGATGATGTCCTGCTCTTTTGCATTGGATGCAACCGCCTCAAACATATCTTGCGCGCTTGTGACCGGGATAGCACGAACAAACGGAGGTGCTTCAAGATGCGTAGGTCCTGTTACTAAAGTAACTTCTGCTCCACGCTGCATCGCAATGCGTGCGATCGCATAACCCATTTTCCCGGTAGAATGGTTCGAAATAAAGCGTACCGGATCGATTGCTTCCATCGTCGGTCCTGCAGTGACTAATACTTTTTTGCCTGCCATATCTTTTTCAAAGCGGATCTCTTTTAAGATATATTCGAGTAAAACTTCTTCGGATGGCAGCTTTCCTGCTCCCACATCTTTACAGGCTAACAGTCCGACTGCCGGTTCAATGATCTCGTAACCATGTCTCTTTAGTTTGTCTAAGTTCTCCTGTACGATAGAATTTTCATACATATTCGTATTCATTGCCGGAGAAATGATCTTTTTGCATGGGCACGCCATAACGGTTGTTGTCAGCATATCGTCGGCAATTCCGTTTGCAATTTTTCCAATCACATTTGCAGATGCCGGTGCAACTAATACAACATCCGCCTTCTTTGCAAGAGACACATGCTCTACACTATATTGAAAATTACGATCAAAAGTATCAATCAGACATTTGTGTCCGGTCAGTGTTTCAAATGTGATCGGGTTAATAAAATTTGTTGCATTTTCTGTCATCAAAACCTGTATATCTGCATGAAGCTTAGAAAGCATACTCGCAAGATTTGCTATCTTATAGGCAGCAATACTTCCGGTTACACCTAATACAACTGTCTTTCCTTTTAACATCCTGTCCTCATTTCTGCATGAAATTATTTCATATCCTGAGATAACTGACCATGCTTTTCATAACGTGCAATGCTTTTGATCTTGTTTTCTTCATCAACAAAAACAACGTGCGGTTTGTGATCTTTTGCTTCGCCTAGTTCGAGTTCACAATATGACATGATGATAACATGGTCATGCACCTGTACCATTCTTGCAGCGGCTCCGTTTAGACAGATCATACCGCTTCCCGGTTCTCCTGCAATCGTATATGTCTCAAAACGGCTTCCGTTCTCTACATCAACAATCTGTACTTTTTCATATTCAAAGATTCCGGCTGCTTCCATTAATTCCGGATCTACTGTGATACTTCCTACATAATCCAACTCTGCCTGCATAACGACGGCTCTATGGATCTTTCCTTTGAGCATTGTAACTGTCATAATGACCTCCAATTTATCTTAAATGCTAATCTGTTCTCTTTTTTATAAGCAATTTCATCCGCTATATCCGATCATTCTTCCCAGAAACCGGAAAACAAACTACTCGACGATAAAGTTATCGATCAGACGAGTCTTTCCAATATATACAGCAATCGCTGTCAAAACAGGTCCGTCTACTTTATCAACAGACTCTAATGTGTTCCAGTCAACAACTTCTACATAATCAATCTTAGCCAATGGCTCTTTCTCAATCATATCCGTGATCACTTTACGGATCTTAGCAGTATCTTTTTCTCCTGCATCCATTAACGCTTTTCCTTCTTTTAACGAACGGCTGAGTACCAGAGCTGCCTGACGCTCTTTTTCATTTAAGTATGTGTTTCTTGAGCTTTTTGCAAGTCCGTCTTCTTCACGGATGATCGGACATCCTACGATCTCGATTCCAAAGTTTAAATCACGGACCATATGGCGGATTACTGCGAGCTGCTGTGCATCTTTCTGGCCAAAATACGCTTTATCCGGTACTACAATATTAAAAAGTTTCGATACTACAGTACAGACTCCACGGAAATGAATCGGTCTTGTTTTACCACACAAACCGCCTGTTAATGTACTCATATCAACAAAAGAAGAGAAATCATCATGATACATTTCTGATGGCTGTGGATGGAAAATAAGTGCTGCTCCCGCATCTTCACAAAGAGCCGCATCACGATCAAGATCTCTTGGATAACTTGCAAGATCTTCCTTTGGTCCAAATTGCATCGGATTGACAAAAACGCTAACGACTACTTTATCATTTTCTGCTACAGCACGATCGATCAGGCTTTTATGTCCTTCATGTAAAAATCCCATCGTTGGGACAAGTCCTACGCTAAAACCTTCTTTTCTCCACGCTTTTACCTGTGCTCTTACTTCCTCTACTGTTTCTACAATTTTCATTGTCTTGCCTCCATCTCTTTTACATCTGCCTCTGCCTTTTATTCTGTCGCTGTTTTTACAAAAAAGGCAAAGACAGATCCTTTTGTCCGTCTATTCTATCCTGTCTAGTATAATTTATCGATTACTTCATCATCTATCTTATAGCTGTTCTTTTCAGCAGGAAATGCACCACTTGCAACTTCTTCCTTGTAATCACTGAATGCCTTTTTCATGATCTCGCCTACCTGTGCAAACTGTTTTACGAATTTCGGTACATAGTCAGAGAACATACCAAGCATATCCTGATATACTAAAACCTGTCCGTCACATTCGTTGCCTGCACCGATTCCGATCGTAGGGATCGTCAGTTTCTTTGTGATCAAAGAAGCAAGTTTGGTTGGAACACATTCCAATACTAATGCAAAAGCTCCGGCTTCCTGTACAGCAAGTGCATCTTCTAAAAGTTTCTTTGCAGCATCTTCACTCTTTCCCTGTACTTTATATCCACCCAGAGCATTGATTGACTGCGGTGTTAATCCCAAATGAGCTACAACAGGAATACCTGCCTGTGTGATTGCTTTGATCTGTGGACACACACTCTTTCCACCTTCTAATTTAACAGCATTGGCACGTCCTTCTTTCATCAGACGACCTGCATTTGTAACAGCCTCTTCTACCGATATCTGATAAGACATGAATGGCATATCAACAACAACCATTGTCTCTTTTACACCACGCGATACCGCAGCTCCGTGATGGATCATATCTTCCATCGTAACAGAGATCGTATCTTCATATCCTAAAATGACGTTTCCGAGAGAATCGCCTACCAGGATCATGTCGATTCCTGCTTCGTCCATTAACTTTGCTGTCGAATAATCATATGCGGTAAGCATTGTGATCTTCTGACCGTTTTCTTTTGCCTGCTGAAGTGTACTAACTGTTTTTTTCATAAAAATTCCTTTCTGGATATCTGCTTTCTTTAGTCAGATTCCGATAAAATTTTGCGAAGAGCAGTATAATCCCTGTTGGGATATTTCTTTTGTGCAATGTCGATCAGTTCCTGTCCTATATTGCAATATGTATTTTTGATTCTGCTGTCAGAACAAACGGTCAGATGCTTTTTGACGGTTTCGATATCATTTCTTTCAATCGGTCCGGTCAATGCAAATTCCGTGCCATGTTCGACCATTGTAGCAACGTTTTCCCGAACAAGAGATCCAAGTAATGTATAGCAGTCTTCCTGTTCAAAACCACATTCTTTAAGCAGATCCACACTCATTTGAAAAAGTCCCAGCATATAATTGCTTGCTAAAGCTGCCGCAGCATGATATTTCATCTTGTCCTCAGCCTGTACAGTCATGACTTTATGACCTAATGCTTCAAAAAGATCTTTCATAATATGAACTGCCTGCAGATCGCCTTCCATGGTCAAAATAGCTTTCGAGAACTGTCGGTAGGATGTAAACTTGTCGCTGAATGCGTACATAGGATGAATAGAACAACCTCTTGCTCCGGTTTTATCTATTCCTTCAAAAACCGCAGATGATAACGAACCACTAAAATGGCAGATGGTTTTGTCCGTCAACTGATATGCCGTAATGCAATCCCAGATATTCGCAATCTCTCCATCGGGAGTTGTAATAAATAAAGTATCGCTTACTTTAATGATATCAGCAACATTGTTATATGCTCTTGTCTTCGTAAAGTCTGCCGATTCTATGGCACTCTTTTCATTCCGGCTGTAAAAACCTGAAATCGCAACATCCCTCTTCATAAGATATTTGCCAAGTGTCGTACCGGCCTTTCCCGCACCTATTATTCCTATTACCAAATAATCACCTCATTTTAATGGATCGTTTTGTCCGGTTGTCAAGTTCATCTATCATAGGTGATGCATTATCATCTCTGATACAGTTTCCATCTGAGGATCCTATGCTGAGGATCCTTTCAGAATACCGCTCTTTTCTGTATAAATACTATATTGCACAATCGCAAGCATTATAGCATTTTCAAAACGATTTTACAAGTTTACATAATCTGCTTCATAAACAGATAACCGACATAATAAATGCCCATTAATGCCGGAGATAATACATAGATTACTTTTTTGATCCATTCATGCTTTTCGCAGATCAAAGCTAAAATGATCCACATCGGAAGTGCTGTCAGCATATAACGTGAACCACTGATCAACCAGTCAAGCGAATAGCTGACAACCGTAAACGCCAATAAATAGCAAACCAACATATTGTCCATTTTATTAAATGCATAATAGCAAAGAACGATTGCTAAGATAAAGAAAAGCATCTGTGGAATAAACATGCTGAATGTTGTCATGCTGATCCCATTTGTAAAGCAATGTGACAAATGGTTTTTGACTGCCTTTCCTATATACATATAACCATGATACCAGTATTTTCTCTGGTATCCGGTAAAAGCAAATGCATCGCCTGCCACTTTTTTATTGATCAAGAGATAGGAAAGTGTTCCAAGAATCGGAAGAAATAATGCAATTCCTTTCGTATAACAGTCTTTCCAGAATGCCTTCCATTCTTTTTTACGAAGCTTTTCGATCGGGCGGCAGCTTTCAAACCAGCAGATACATGCCGGGATAATGATCAGAACGCCTTGCATTCTCGCAAGTGCACACAAAATTCCGGCAACACCAAAGAGCCACCATTTTCTTTGCTGTAATAAATATAAGCATATAGCGATCATCATAAAGAAAACACTTTCTGACATGATCGTACCAAAGAAAAAGCCGAATGGTGAGATCATCAAAAGAAAAACTGCTGTCTTAGCAACATTTTTTCCAAATTGTTTTGCCGTAAATCCATAAAAAAAGCAATTTCCTATTGCATAACATACCATGCTGACAAATACAGCGATCACACGGTAATCCGCATTGGCATTGATCAGATGAAAACCACGGATCAAAACAGAATACAAAGGAAAAAATACTAATGTGATCGGTTCGTTGTTCTCAAGATATTGTGTATAACCGCCTTTTGCAATATTGATATACGAATTGGCATCCCAGATCACAAAACGATTCCAAAAATCATTCCATTTTAAGGTCTGCTGATCCATAAAAAGACAGATTGCCACAACTGCAAAAAGAAGCATACCGATTCTTATTGCGATCGAGAACCAGAAAACTCCGATATAATCTTTCTGCTCAGGATGATATTGTTCTTTCCGGTATAAAGTTGATTTGTCAAGAAAAGCTAATTTCTTCTCTGCCTTCTTTCCAAGCGGCAGTCCACCTGTCACAAGGATACTTGCAAACAGTGCGATTGCCAGTCCCCATATGATTGTTGATACGATTACATTTATCATGTTTGCTCCCTCCTACTTTTTTACATAAGATAACGGAATCACAGCACTGAAGTTTCCATGCGTTTCAATCTTCCATTGCGTCTCTGAAAAAAGTGACAGATCTGCATTTGATATCACATAAGCGATTGGCTGTGATGCATCAAGCTGTAACTGCGATGCATTATAATAAAAATATTTCTGTGAATAGGTGTAGCCGTTTTCTTTCGTCTTTCCCTGATAGAACTTAGCATCAATATTATGTTCAAACAGTGTTAAGATTTCGCTGACATTCCATGATCCACTGTATTGCGAATCCGGTGTGATGCAATAGACAGTACACTTAGAATCTTTTATATCATCCAAAGAATCCATAAATCCTGCAAAGAACTGTGTCGCAAGCGTATCTTTATATGTTGTAAAATAGGTATTTAAAAATCCAAATGACAGGATCAGATACAATGCTGCCACTACTGCTCCGAATGCTTTACGGCGTTCATATACGAAGAATACCCCCATTGCCGCAAAAACGATCATCGGATAAAATATAATGTTTACACGATTGACATTAACAGTTGCCGTGATCACACCAGCCCATAATGCAGTTCCCAATGCTGCATAAACGCATAAAAGAGCCGCTTTCTTTACCTCATTTTCTGTCTTGCGGTATTCCAGCACACCAAGTACAATGCCTGCCACAACAAATGGCATCATAAACAGAAACATTGTGCCAAAGCCCGTCACGGTGTTCCATGGCAGATCATCTTTTTGCAACAAGACATTAATCAAGGCTTTCACATTGGCTTTTAACTGTGTCACCTTATCATCAGCGAAGAAAAGAATATCCTGTGACCGGACGCTGTCCTTAAAGTAAGCCATTGTAAAGAATGGCGTCTTGATCGTTTTTAACTTAAATGTGTTAATGATCATGGTCAGATAGATCGGCCACGAAATCAATACATAAACACCGACACTGATCAAAGCATCTTTGATTTTAATCCACTTTTTGGCAAGGAACCAGATGCATACAAAGAGTAGGAAAAGCGGTACGGTATAAAAAGAAATACCGTAACTGTACATACATAACGCAAAAAAGATCATAGAAATGTACAGATAACGCCTTTTTTCCAAACCTAAAAGTAAGAAAAGTATTCCGAACAAAAGCATATGCGGGAACACGTTACAATCCAGTGCCCATCTGCTTTGCATAAAATGCCATGGGTTTAACGCAGTGATGAGCATTGCGATCTGTGCCATGCGTATTCCGCCAATCCTTTTGACAACAAAATAAATTGCCACGATACCAAGGATACTAACGATCAACATAGGCATTCTTGCCGTTACGGCATTCAAACCAAACACCTTAATAAAAGGTACCATCATATAGGACAGCAATACACTCATCTGTCCATATCCCCATGCCGTAAAATGCACCGGCATATACATTCCATAACGATCCGTTCCATGATCTGCCAATGCTTTTGCATCAACTGCTGCCATCGCACCATCCTGGTTCATTCCGTCCGGGATCATGCCAAACTGCCATACACGGATTGCAAATCCTACAAACAGCAATGCACAAAATATAATAAAATCAACAGTCTGATTTGTTTTCCAATCTTCCTGCTTTTTGCCCCGTATCTTGCAATAAATTGCACCCACTAATATGATAATTGCAAAAAGCAATGTAATAATCGCACTTGTTTCCATACATCCTCCTTCGTTTTTTCTCCCTTGATAAAACACGTTGCCGGCATATTGCCTACACATCTTTCTATGTAATAACGCAAAAAGCCACCACATAACATGCGATGGCTTAAAGTATTAAAGCAATTATTTTAATTTACCTTTACCTTAGGACAAAACGGACTTGTCCTGCTATAACAGAATTAGTCTGTTGTGTAAGGCATAATAGCTACGTGTCTTGCACGCTTAACAGCTACGGTTAAAGCTCTCTGATGCTTAGCACAGTTTCCTGTGATTCTTCTAGGAAGAATCTTGCCTCTTTCAGAGACATATCTCTTTAACTTATTTACATCTTTATAGTCAATGTAATCATGCTCTTTATCTGCACAGAAAGCACATACTTTCTTTCTTCTGCGCATTGGTCTTCTTCTTGAAGAAGCGCCATCTTTATCGCCTTTATTGTAAGCCATGTTGAAACCTCCTTATAATATTACCAGATCTCTCTAGTTTTTAAATGGTAATTCCTCATCGATGGCATCCGGAATATTCATAAATCCATCACCTGCTGCCTGTGTAGGCTCCGGTCTGGATGGAGCTGCCTGCTGATAGCCACCACCATTATTAGCAGCCGCTGCTTTACTCTCTGCGAATTCCTGTTCCTCTACTACAACGTCTGTAGTATAGACACGCTGTCCATCTTTGTTCGTATAGCTGCCGGTCTGAATACGACCAACTGCTACAATCTTTGTGCCCTGATGAAGATAGCTTTCTGCAAACTCTGCTCCTCTGCCGAAAACGACACAGTTGATAAAGTCTGCTGTCTGCTCATCACCCTGACGTTTAAATCTACGATCAACAGCAAGAGTATATCTTGCTACTGCTGTCTGATTTTCACCTGAAGTATAACGAATCTCAGGATCACGGGTCAAACGTCCCATTAAAATTACCTTATTCATAGTGGAAACACCGTCCTTTCTATGCTTCCCGTCTAATGCATAAGAATCTGAGAACGTTGTCCATAATACGAACTACCTGTTCAAGTTCGCCCGGAACATTAGCCTCAGCATCGAACTGAATGAAGTAATAATATCCTTCTTTCATGTGCTGAATCTCGTAAGCAAGTTTTTTCTTACCACAATCTTCAACCTCTGTGACAGTACCACCAAATCTGGCAATATAATCCTTTGCCTTCTCTACTGTGGCTAATCTCACGTCTTCTTCGATCTTAGCATTGACAACTAACGCTAACTCATATTTGTTCATAGTTGTCTGTACCTCCTTTTGGTCTCTGGTTCTTTTCATGGCTCCGTCCGTCTGTACAGCTTACGCTGTTGTGATATCTTAGAACGGCGTACTACTTATACGCTTTGCCCTGACAGAAAAGAACAAGGAAAATTAACGTATCACGATTAAACATTTTACCACAAAAAGAATACGGATGCAAGAATTATTTTTACTAATTTTTGCATCCGTATTTGTACATTCTTCTTCTCTTTTGGCAGACTGTTCCGCAAAATTCTGCCATTCCCTTATGTCTATGCACGATCTGCATCATTTTTCCTGATCATTTTGTGCAATTTTTCCCCGGAAGCTTTTCTCTACCTGCTTACGAGGAAGCATAACCTGATGACCACATCCACAGCATTTGAGACGAAAGTCCATACCAACACGCAGGATTTCCCACTGATTTGTTCCACATGGATGTGCTTTTTTCATTTTGATCACGTCGCCTAATTCAAAATCCATTGTCTCTCCTCCTGATGTTATACAGCTATCGCAACCGGATTGCCATCTTCATCATACATCAATGTGATCGTAATATTGGAAGAATCACATTCACTGACATCCAACTCATGGAATATTACTTTCTTTCCATCTGCCGTGATCACTTTCAGATCCCAGCGCAGCTGGTCTGCCGGCATGCGAAGTTTCATCTTTTTAGAAACTTTTCCGTATGCGACCTTGCTCTTCATTAAATTATCGCTCCATGCATTCTCTCCGTAGCTGGAAATATAAAAAGCTTTGATCGTCATTTTCTCACAGGAATTTTCCACTTTTGCCGAAAATGTCATCATATCCCTTGGTTCTACCGCATCAGAAGGACGTGGCGTATCTGTTGCTTTTACGCTCTTGTTATCTTTCTTTCGTGCCGTCGGTGTCTGTACCGGCTTTTTCGTTGCCTGTGCTGTTTCCTGAATTTCCGTCATATCATCCGGCGTCTGTGTCTGTTCTTCTTCCGCTGTCTGCTCTGACTTATTATCTACGGCTTCTGTCTTTTTGTTTTGTTCGGTTTTCTGTTCCTTCTTTGTATCGCCACATCCGGTTAGCAAACTTCCTGTCAAAGCGACACAAAGGAACAACATTATACTTTTTCTTCTCATCAAAACCCCTCCTTTGCTTTGTGATTCTCTCTGCCATTTGGCACACATACTTTATCGCATCGTTATTTTCTGGATCTCGTTAAACCAGCTGTAGAATACTGTTGTACTCTCCGGAATCGTAGAACGATTCATGCGTTCGGAACTATATAAAATAAATTCACGAAATTCACATACAGGAACTTCAACTCCCTGCTCTAATACAGCATCAAAACATTTCTGATATGCTTTCTTTCGTGCGGATGAACTCATAAAAGAGTTCAGTGAAGACGCATTTGTATCAATCGTTTCATCCACAATTCCAAAAATATTTTGTGATGAATCAGATGCATAACGTACTTCTACATTATTATCTGTCAGATCACGGCTTGCCACCCAGATCTGCTGTTTTCCGGAAGTAAGTTTTCTTGTCAGTGTTTCCCGCCCATTAACTGCTTCCGTCTTTAACGCAATTCCGATTTTTTCAAGTGCCTGTGTAGCTTTTTGCAAGACCGGATAGATTGCATTCTTCTCTCCATCAGCAACCCATACCGTATAAGACAGTGCTGCACCTTTTGGTGCCTTTGTTACCTTTGAACCTTCTACCGTATATCCCGCTTTTTTGAAATAACTTAGTGCCGCTTTCTGTGCTGCGTCCATCTTATCTTCCCATTCATCATCCGATGTATAAATTTCTTCACCGGAAAGATCCTGACTATATGCGACATTATAATCTTCCTCGTTAGAAGTTTTGGACAGCCATGATTCTGCCGCTACCGGGTAGTTCACTATCCTTGCAAGATTGTTTTCTTCATTCAAGATACCTCTTGCTGCCGAAAAAACGGTTGCAAGTGCCTTTCGCAATGCTACAGACTGTTCACTTTGCGCATCTGTATCAACCGATACATTTTTGGCATGAATACCGATGTAATGATACTCTCCATCGCCGATCATCTGTGTCTGCACTGTGCTGCCGGATAGTTTTCCGTTCGAATTTGCCTGCTCGATACCTGCATATTCTACGGCATCATAACGACCTTTTAACACATCAACCGTATCACCGGCAATCTCTGTAACATCAGCATTTGGATTAACCGTTGCCTGTGGATCCGCTTCTTCTTGTTCTTCATTCGCTTTCACATCTGTAGCATTCTGATCTTTCATTTTCTCCTGCAATGCTTTCTTGGTCTCTTTCAGTGTATCTGTCATATCTTTCAACTGTAAGAAAGCGACCTGCGGACAGCCTTTATAGTACAGATCATTCGAAGTATAATAGACTACATCGTTTTCAAACTTAACAAAACGATATGCTCCGGCTCCTACCGGATTGCTCTTGTTGGCCAATACAGAAGAAATATCTCCTCTCGTAAAGCCAAACGCATAATGTTCATAATCGTATTTGGTCGTATCTCCATAATAATGCAATGCACAGATCGGCATTTTTAATGCACCGGACATTTCTTTGCAATAACCATTCGTCGTAATACTCATTTCATAGGTTCCGATCTTTTGAATTCCTGCGATCCGGCTGACTTTCTTTCCTTTTCCTTTTGCTAAGAAAACTCTTGCCTGTGTCTTTATCCGTGAATCAAATGCATTTTTGTTCTGATATAATTTTAGTGCGAGAGCATGATATCCTTTTTTGCTATATTTTGCTTCTGCTGTGGAAAGAAGGTCTTTCTTTGTAAGTTTCTTTCCTTTTTTCAAAATATTATGACGATCCGCAAAATACATCTCAGCACTGCTATACCCTTTTCTCTCATATGCCAGTACACAATTCTCATAATCCTTGCGTAATTCTTTTTGGATCACAGACTTTTTGATCCATTTTTTTAATTTTGCCGGCATCTTTTTGATATATTCATTGACTTTTTTGTCAGAAAGTTTCTCTGCTTTTGTGCTGTTTGCCCAATAGTTGGCAAGTCCTTTGATCGGCATGGTATTCAGTTCACGGTTTCCCTGATAACTGGTATCACAAAATACATACATCGAAAAGATCACGTCATCAATTGTAACCTTTTCGCCATCGCTAAAACGCATATCATTACGGATCTTGATCTTGTATTCGGTTGTATTCTTTTCTTTATCATAATAAATATCCAGATCGGAAGGTCCATAATACGTATAATTCGTGTCATTATACTCTCTTAACTCTCCGTCAATTCCTTTGTAGACCAGCTTACCGGCACGATCGTTCGAAACCAGATCGATCTGTGTCAGATCAATCGCCTGACGATCTGCACTGTTCTCGGCTAAAAATGGATTAAATTGTTTTGTAAACTTTGTGCTGCCTATAACCAAAGGAACATCATCCTGTCCATCACCTTTGCCGGATGCATTGGTATTCCCTTTATCAACTTTGGTCGATGCTTTTGGTGTTGGTTTGGGTTCTTTCTTATCCATTCCACACCCGTTACATCCGATCAGCAGGGAACATGTCAGTACACCTGCTAATAACCTTTTTGCTCTGCTTCGCATGGAAGTCCTCCTTATTCACTGATAATATCCGCATATTGTCCTTTTGTTACCTTTACCAGATCGTCCGGTGCCAGGAAAATCTGTGCACCAAGCCTTCCACCACTTACAATGATCTGATCAAAGTTCTTTGCACTTTCATGGATCACGGTAGGATATTGTTTCTTCATACCGATCGGTGTACAGCCACCACGAATATATCCTGTCACTTTGTTGATATCTTTTACATGAACCATGCTAAGGCTTTTTTCTCCAACCACTTTGGCTGCTTTCTTCATATCTACTTCTTTATCAATCGGGAGAGCAAACACAAAAAACTGTCCGCTCTTTCCCTGCATGACTAATGTCTTAAAAGACATATCATAATCCTGATGAAGCTTATCTGCTATATGAACGCCATCTATAAATTCATCACATTCATACAGATTGATCTCATAGTTTATTTTATTGCGGTCTAAGATCCGCATTGCATTGGTCTTAACTTCCTTTGCCATTGTACACTAACCTTCTTCCTATGCTTCAATAGAAGTAAACGCAAATGTTGTAACATCAAAAAGGCCCATATCCGTAAGCTTTAATGCCGGAATAACAGGAAGAGACATAAAGCATAATGTCATGATCGGCTCTACTTCTCCGCTGATACCAAGACATTTTCTTGCATTTTCATGAACTCTTGTCAGATGTTCGTTGACCCATTCGCCGGTCTGGTCTGTCATGATTCCGCCGACAACAAATGGCATAGAATCCACTACTTTCTGTTCGTTGGCAAGAACAATTCCACCGCCCTGACTAATCAATTGCTCAACTGCAAATGCGATATCCTTATCATTCGTTCCAACCGCAATGATATTATGGGAATCATGTGCGATTGAAATAGCTACCGCACCTTTCTGAATACCATAACCACGAAGCAGTGCTACGCCAACATTTCCCGTTGCATGATGACGTTCGACAACAGCAACTTTGACAATATCCTGATCCGGATCATAGACAAAATCTCCGTCCTGATCAAGTTTGACTTCTGCTTCTCCTTTTCCTGTTACAACACCGCCGGGAAGAATGTCGATTACTTTCACTTCAGAAGATTTCAAATGTAATTTTAACTTTTCTTCTGAGAAATCTTTGACATGGAATTTTCCGGTTACAGCTGTCATATCCGTTCTTTCTACCGGGAACAGATACTCTCCGTCTTTTGCTACAAGCTCTCCGGCAATCCATACTTTCTGAACATGGTAATCTGTCAGATTGTCAGCAAGTACAATATCGGCACGGAGTCCCGGTGCGATTGCACCACGGTCTGCCAAGCCATAACATTCTGCTGCATTCAGACTTGCCATACGGACTGCTTCGATCGGATCAATATTTTCTTTTGCGCAAATGCGCAGATGATTGTCTAAATGTCCTAGTTCTAATATCGTCTTTGGCTGTCTGTCATCGGAACAGAAAATAAAACGTCTGCTGTTTGCTTTCGTAACTGCTTTTAACATGGTTTTCAAATTATGACAGGCAGAGCCTTCACGTAACATCACATACATACCGCGGCGGATACGTTCTTTCGCATCTTCTACCGTCTCACATTCATGATCTGTATGAATGCCTGCCGCAATATAGGCATCAAGATCTTTTCCATATACTGCCGGACTGTGTCCGTCAATGATCTGCTTATTTTCTTTAGCTGCCAGTATCTTATCAAGATCCATGTCTGCACCATTGATCACACCCGGAAAATCCATAAATTCACCAAGGCCTAATACATTCTCTTCTTTTAAAGTATCCGTCATATCTTCCGCTAATATCGTTGCACCACTGTGTTCAAATGGTGTAGCAGGTACGCAGGATGGCAGCATATATTGAATATCCAGCTTCGTATGCTTTGCTGCATCTAACATATATTTCATGCCGTCTAATCCGGCTACATTAACGATCTCATGCGGATCAGCAATGATCGTAGTTGTACCACGCGGTGTTACTAATCTTCCCATCTCTTCAGGCGTTACATAAGATGACTCAATATGAATATGTCCGTCAATAAATCCGGGCATCGCATAACTTCCCTGTGCGTCTACCACTTCTTTGCCTTCATAATGACCGATTCCGGCAATTTTACCGTCTACGATCGCAATATCTTCCCCTTCAATGATCTCTCCACTATAAACATCTACAATTTTAGCATTTTTTATTACAGTATCTGCCTGTTCTTTTCCGGAAGAGGTAAAGATCAATTTTCTTAATTCTTCTTTTTGCATGCGTTCCCTCCTAATCATCCTTTGCACTTCTTTCTTATTTATTCATACTACATTATCTGCTTCTAGTCAATTCTCTTTCTGCATATATTGATGCTTTTTAAGAAATAGTTATGCTTGTGAATGCTAAAAAAAGATAGTATAATTATTATTTGTGACAAAAATATTACATTTGAGAGGTATATTTTACTATGAAGAAAATAAGTCTGATCGTGCCTTGCTATAATGAAGAAGCATGTCTTCATGCATTTGCCAGGGAAGCCGATCGTGTCATTACACAAATGCCGGATTATACATTTGAGATCCTTTTTGTCAATGATGGTTCAAAAGATAACACACTACAGATCATCCGGGAATTAGCCGGTCAAAAGGATTATATCCGTTATCTGTCTTTTTCAAGAAATTTCGGAAAAGAAGCTGCCATGTATGCCGGCTTTTGTAATACAACAGGTGATTATGTTGCAATCATGGATGCAGATTTACAGGATCCGCCTTCCCTTTTACCGGAAATGACGAAGATCTTAGAAAGCGGTGAATATGACAGCGTTGCAACACGTCGTGTATCGCGTGACGGCGAACCGCCGATCCGCTCTTTTTGCGCCCGCCAGTTTTACAAGCTGATCAATAAAATTTCTGATTCTGATATTGTCGATGGTGCTCGTGATTATCGTCTGATGAAGCGTGAAATGGTCGATGCAATCGTTAAAATGGGAGAAAATAACCGTTTCTCGAAAGGTATCTTTGGCTGGATCGGCTATCGCACCTATTGGTATCCTTACGAAAATGTGGAGCGTGCTGCCGGAGAGACCAAATGGAACTTTTTCCAGCTTTTAAAATATTCGATCGATGGTATTGTAAGCTTTTCCCATGTACCGCTAAGCATTGCTTCCTGGTGCGGCTTGCTCTTTACCGGTCTGTCTTTCCTTGCGATTCTTTTTATTGTAATACGAAGACTTGTCTTTGGTGATCCGGTACAAGGCTGGGCTTCTACCTGTTGTGTGATTATTTTCATCGGTGGTATCCAGCTCTTTTCCATGGGTATCATTGGGCAATATATCGCAAAGATCTTTGCCGAGACCAAACACCGTCCACACTATATTATCAGCGAGGCAAGCGACGAAGTAGAAAAGATCAACTAATATTTGAGCAAGCCAGCTTGTAATATGTCAGATCATTTATAACTAAAAAACTTCCTTTTATCATCGTATACCGACCTCCAATCGTTAAATTATTGGACTAACTTTTTGGAGGCATCTCAGCGTGATGAAAAGGAAGTTTTTTTCTATCATAAACAAATTCGAAAATTTTATTACTATTCAATGCCATGTTTTTTCTTAACACGTTCGATCTTTTCTAACATCGGCTTTCCACCGACTGCCAAAAAGACAACCGTAGAGACAGCATGGAGCAGATCCATCGGAATGCCCGACAGATAGATTGCGATAATGCTTTCTTTATTGATCGTATAACTCATCATCAATAAAGAAGCAAAGTTCATAATGCCGCCATAGATCACAAGAGGGCTGATCAAACCAAACAGGCACAGGCTGCTTCTTTTTTCCATTCTTTCTTTTCCTGCTGTCGCTAAGAGTCCGGCAAGCAAACCGATCAAGCCCATTGAAAACATCTGCCATGGTGTCCACGGACCTTGTCCAAACAGCATATTGGATAATAACATTGTAAGAGAGCCTGTTAAAAATCCGGCTTCTGCTCCAAGGCTGATTCCCGTTACGATCACAACAGCCGCCATCGGCTTGATCCCCGGAAACATGAAAAAGACAGACCGTCCTGCTGTAGCGATCGCAACAAGCACCGCAATCAATACTACTTTTTTCGCACTATATTTTCCTCTTGACAGAGAAGTCCAAAATGGAATACAGGATAAGACCGCAGTCATCATGCTGATAAAAAGATACTTTCTGTCACCAAAAAAGAAAAATCCGATCGCTATGCAAAGCGGAATTCCGATCAGTTCAGTCAAAACAACAGACAAAATCTGCTTTGTATCTACGGAATGCTTACTATTCTCTCTTTCTGTTGCTATTCTTTCTTTTGTTGTTCTTTCTGTTACTGCATCGCTATCACTGTTTTGTACTGATGCTTTGCCACTGATCTCGTTCTTGTTGCCATTTACATTTTCGGCAGACAATCCCTCTGCCCGATCCTGCTTGGCTTTTTCTTGCTCGTTTTTGCTCTGCTCATCTTTTTTCTGTTCTTCTTTATCCTGTTGCATTTTGTTCTGTTGGACTTTTTCCTGCTCTATTTTATCCTGTTCTGCTTTATTCTGATTGTTTTTTTCCTGCACGGCTTTTTCTTGTTCAACTTCTTTCAGTACAAATTCATTACAATCTTCGATATCTGTATCGGTACAGACACGAATCGCATCCTGCACGGTAACAACATCCGGGAAGTAGTTTCTGCACATCCGGTTTGCTGCTGTTGTATAGAAATGATTTTCAACGAAGAATTCTTTTGTATCCTGTACAGATGCAATATTTCCGTCAAAAAAAAGTCCGGTCTTTGTTGCATACTTTGCACAAAATTCGATATCATGCGATACCATCAAAATGGTCACTTTCTTTTGTGAAAGTCCGACAAGCAATTCTCCTAACCGCTTTTTGCTTCCTGCATCCAGTCCTTTTGTCGGTTCGTCCAAAAGCAGGATTGCCGGCTGCCGTAACAGCACTTTTGCCAATGCAGCCTTTTGCTGTTCTCCACCACTCAGATCGTATGGATGTTTTTTTAGCAAATCTTCTATTCCAAGCAATGCGATCACATTTTGCCAAATTTCCTGCCTGGTCTCTCCGAAGAATGTTTTGATCTGATTTTGCTCTTCTAACACTTCATACAGATCCTCTTCAACCGTCTTTCTGACAAAAAGTGTAGTCGGATCCTGCGGCAGCACTCCTAAGATTCCGTTTCGCAACTCTTTTTCTTTATATTTTGTAAGGGATCTTCCAAAGAATTCGATCGTTCCTTTTTGTGGTTTTAAAAGTCCTCCAAGCAGATGCAATGTCGTTGTTTTTCCACTTCCATTTCCACCCATCAAAGCGAAAATCGCTCCTTCTTCCACAAAAAGGCTCAGATGATCCACAACATCAACATCTGCCTGTGGATAATGATAGCAAAGTTCTGTACATTGAATTGCAAAAGGAATCTTCTTACTGTCAAAAGACCGCTTTCCCCTATTTTGTTTCTTCGGATCTTTCGCCGGTAAAGACTTTTTTTCTTTCTGTTTTACAGAAGTAAATCTTCCTGCTTCTTCTTGTTTTGCACCTAGAAACCTTTGTGCTTCTTCCTGTTTGGCAAAAGCAAACTTTTCTGTCTCTTCTTGTTTTGTAAAGGGAAACCCTTTTATCTCTTCCTGTTTCGCAAGGGGAAACCTTTGTGCCATCCATTTTTGTCCCAAAGCTACTGTATAGGGGATCCGGTCATTTGTCGTAAAAGCAGTATCTTCTTTCTTCTTTTGCAATTTCTCGTACCCTCTTGCGATTTGCATTGGTACTGTTAAAATTTCTTCCATTGAAGGATCATGTGTCTCAAGAATATTTCCCAGTTCTTCCATCTTTCCTTTTGCGATCAGCCTGCCTTCTTTCATAAAAATCACTTCGTCCACATAGGCTGCCACTTCTTCCAAGCTATGCTCTGCCATGATCACGGTAATTCCAAATTCGGCATGCAATTTATGAACCGTTGCCATAAAATCTGCCGCAGCGATCGGATCAAGTTGGGAAACCGGCTCATCTAACAGTAATACTTTCGGATGCATTACCATAACGGAAGCCAGATTCAAAAGCTGCTTTTGCCCACCGGACAGGGTATCCGTAGACTGATAAAACCAGTTTTGGATTCCAAAATACGATGCCATTTCTGCAACACGGACACGGATCATATCCTGAGGCATACCGATACTTTCCAACCCAAAAGCCAATTCATGCCAGACCTTATCTGTTACGATCTGTGTATCAGGATTTTGAAAAACAAATCCTATCTTGGCACTTTGCGTATATTGTGACACTTCTTCTAAATCTCTTCCATAATAAAGAATCCTGCCACTTCTTTGACCTACCGGCTGCAAAGAAGTCTTTAACTGTCGAAGTAATGTACTTTTTCCACTTCCGCTTGCTCCACAGATCACATAAAAACCGCCTTCTTCAATTGCCAGATCAATATCTGACAATACCTCCTTATCTTCGCCGGAATAACGAAAGCTTAACTTTTTCAGTTCTATTATCTTCACACCAATCCTCCTTTGCAAGTTTTATGCACTCTCGGTATCTTCTGAATGAAAATTTTCGAGATAGATTTTGATATAATAACTCTAAAATCCAAGCGTTACACGCTTGTCGCACTTTGTGCTTGAAGATTTTATCGTTCATGAATTTTGCACAAGAAAGCAAGCTCTCTTGTGTTGCAAATTCATGATATAATAACTCTAAAATCCATGCGTTGCACGCTTGTCGCACTTTGTGCTTATATATTTTATCGTTCATGAATTCCATTTTCTTTCTTAGATCCAGTCAGCACCGACCGGAAGCAGGCAACAGACTGCCCATGCCAGATAACAAAGCAGGCTTTTGGCTGTCAACGGTACACCTGCAATCTGTATGATCGGATCATATAATGCATAGGCATATCCCTGACTGATCCCTAAAAGAACGATTCCATAACAGATAAAAAGAATCAAAAGAATCTTTTTATCTTGCTTTGTCCACGAAAAAACGGAATATGCTGTCCTTTTTACCGTGCCATATCCTCTTGCTCGCATCGAATCTGCTGTATCAATCCCGCTTTCGAGTCCCCATGTAAGAAGCATCGATATCTCACGTATGCCCATACAGACTTTCTTTAAAATGCTTTGTCCTTCCATATCTCTTCCTATACACTGCTGCCCCATCCGTATCTTTTTAAGCTGTTTTGTAAATCTTGGAACAAAACGCATTGCCATAGATAAAACAAGTGAAATATCAGGAGACAGTTTTCCAAAAAGATAGACAAAACGATCTGTTGTCATAATCTCATGAAAGCTACTAAACCAAAGCACCGATATATACAAGACAAAAGCAAGCACCAGACCATATACGATTGCTTCTAATGTAACCGGTCCTGTCTTTAACCGGAAAAGTTCTGTCACTCCATAATGATTAAATGCCGGATTGATACAGGCAATCAAAAGAAAAAAAGGAACGGTCTTGCAAACATAAACCCACAAAACTTTTTTTATCCCTTTTTGCCGGATCCCCAAAAGAAAGGCTCCAAGAAAAGAAACCCCCAGAAAAACCGGATGCATCAAAAAAACAGTCGTCAAAAGGATCACGAGCCAATAGATCATTTGTACCACCGGATGGCACTTTCCAAAACAATTCTTTTCTGACATTCCTTTCCTCTTTTCCTTTTCGCATGCAATTTTTTTATAGATATTGCCATATTTTTTCTATATGATTTCAAGTAAAATTTTTGTTTCTGCATTATTCCCAGTAGGCTTTTTCTTCCTGTCTTTTGCTGTTTGATGGCAGAATTTTTTTTATATCATTCCAAGCAAAATTTCTTTTTAATTTACGTCTTTTCCGCCATCACATGTATAACGCCATGCGATCACATCACCGGCTTTTACGGTATACTTTGAGCAGCCATAGTTTGGCACGATACCGTTTACCTGATAGGTCCAGCCGGAAAGATTACCACAATCCAACTCATATAATTGATGAATACCACGAACATAATATGTCTTATATGCAGGTGTGTAATTTGCATCCATATGGATCTTTTTGCTTTTGCACACACGCGATAAGATATCATATACCGTATCATTTTTTTTCAATTCTACAGTTGTATTCTTTAAGATCAAACCATCGGCTGGTACAAAGTTCACTTTTGAACTTTTCAGATTCGACTTGTTTGCAAGGATTGTCTTACAGTCAATGGAAATCGTGCAGGTATCCGGCTGTGGCGCTGCTGTCGGTGTAACCGTATCTTTCTTTTGATCGGAATCTTTGGTTTCCTCTTTGGAAGAGGCGTTGTCTTGTTGTGATGCATTTTGTGTAGAAGAATTGTTCGTTATACTATTTGCATCTTTTGTCGTTCGATTGGATTTTGTATTCTTATTTGCTGCACTCTTTTTTGCTGATGTGCTTTTTTTGCTGGTATTTTTTTTACTTTTTGTTGCAAATGCCGTGTTTTTATTTTTCGAATCACTGGCTTTCTGGGATGATTCAGAAGCTTTAGGATCAGCCGCCTGGTCTGTTGCATTGTCTTTTGACTTTTGATCCTTTGTAGCGGTTTTCTCTTTCTTTGTCTTTCCTTTTTTGTCTGCCTCCTGCTCTTTTGTGCTGTCAGGCTGTATCGTCTGCTCTGTTTGAGAAGGATCCGTACTGTCAGGTGTCGCATCCGCATCATCCGATACGCCCTGCTGCACTGTCGTTTTATACTTATCGTCTATCTGTGTAAACTGACTTTCCTTTCCACAACCGGTCATTATGAAAAGCATGCATAGCATAGAAAGAAAAAACAGATATTTCTTTATACTCTTTCCTAACTTCATTTTGTTCCTCTTTTCTTTATTTGCCGACTTTTTTATCTTTTCCATGCTACCACATTTTATAGAATAATGTAAAGAAGCCAAAAAATTCCGTTTACTCATTGCACCAAAAATTTTCGTTTACTCGTTGCACCCAAAATTTCCGTTTACTCGTTTTTTATATCGAAACAAATCATATCATCTTCCTTTGTGTAGTAATCACATCCTTGCGAATCATTTTTACTATGCAGGTAACGAAAAAATTTCCTATCTAGAAAGTGCAAAGCAATTCTTGTTGATACACCACTACCATACAATCCGATTTCTACACTATAAAAAACTCCTTTCAAAGTGACTTACAGTCTTTACTGTAAACTCACTCCGAAAGGAGATCGCATTTTAAATATTTTTAATTAATGCATACGGTAACTCTTCTTTTTTGAGTAACCTGATCTTGAGATATTATTTTTGTATTTTTTAACAGCTACAACATAGAAGTTTACTTTCTTAGAACCTGTATAACCATGGCTATAGCTTCTTGCGAACGTTATTTTTGTACCTGTAGTCGTTCCTGCCAGATACTTATAAGAATTTCCCGGTGTTGTATAATACAGCTCATAGTAACTTGCACCTTTGACTTTCTTCCACTGTACTTTCGCTCTGTATGTATCACTAAACCAGCCTTTATCTTTCGCTTTTTTGGTGATCTTCCTTACTTTTGATTTACCCGGAGCCGTTGCAACAGAGAGTGTCTGCGAAAGGTTGGACACATACTTCTTACCATCCATTGACTTATAAGCCGCTACACGGAACTGATATCCGGTCGCTTTCTTTAACTTCTTGACCGTGAATGTCGCATTATTGGTAGAGCCTATCTTCTTCCAAGATTTTCCGCTCTTTCTGTAAATGTAATATCCACTTGCATTATATACGCTGCTCCATGTCATTTTGATCGTAGTAGAAGTTGCTTTTGACAGATATGGAGTTCCCGGTGCATATGGTGATACATAGATTGTACATTTTGCACTGACATTACTTCCGTCTTCTGCGGTTGCCGTGATCACTGCGCTACCCGGTCTGTAAGCTCTGACTACACCTTCTGAGCTTACCGTTGCTACATCTCCGTTACTGCTCTTATATTCAATATTCTGATTAAATGCATTCGATGGTGAAACGACAGGATTTAATGTAAAGCTCTGATCTACCTGCAGGTTTTTAGAAGAAACCATCGTAATCTTTTTAACAGACTGGTTATTGATCATAAAAGTATAATTACCGCTTCTGTTTTCCGATACTTTCAGATAATAGGTCTGTCCGGCTTCTAACATCATGTCATGTGTTGCTGTATTTCCATTTGAAATATCACTTCTGACATCATTATTGTTCGTATTTTTTACAAGTTCATCTGTGTTCCATTTGCGGATCTCATAATCTAACCATGCATTCACGGTCGTGTTTGTCAATGTAAAACGATGCATTCCACTTGTCAATGCAGTAAACTTAAAGTAATCCTCATCCGTTAAATCGGTAGAATCAATGCTTCTTGTATACGGTGTATTCAACGCAACGGTCTCAGCCTGCGCTTTGCCATCAGAATTAAGATCTGTTGTAAAATGTACTGTGATCTTGGCATTACCGCTAATATCTGTTTCGTCATTCTGACCGATCTGGATATAATATCTGGTATTTGGAGCTAATGCAGCACCATTGTTATTGGCTGTCTCACTCTTTAACTCAAAGTTTGCTGTGTTTCCCGGAGAACGGTCACCATATGCGAGTGTATCACCTGCCGCTGTCTTTACATAGCAATATTTCCAGCCTGACATTGTAATGTTCTTATACTCAACACGGATAAAACCTTCCTGTGCCGGTGTAACAAAACTCAGATAACCGGTATATCCTTTTAACGTGGTATAATACTCTGTGTTTAATCCCAAAGGACAGCTTACTGCTCCTTCTAACGTATCACTGTTGCCTGTGTAGATTTCTGCTGCTTTTGCCGGCTTTGATGAAAATGCACCAAAAAGAACAAAAAGAGCAAGAAGTGCAACCAGACTAAATTGAAATCTTGTTTTCTTCATATTCTAATCTCCTTTTCTTTTTTGCTGTGTTAAAACTATTGTTATTATACATAACGTTTGAATGAATTGGCAAGTTTTTTCTCGTGTCATTCCTGTGCAATCTTTTGAACAAGATCATATTTGCTTTCACGAATTTCCCCGGTACTCCATGATGCGGTCGAGCATTTCAGTTTCTTTTTACTTTTCTGTTCAAAATAAACAATCCGCTCATCCCCTTTACAATCTGTCTTTTGAAAGACTGTTCCATCATAGCTGTAGATCGTATTCTGATCCGCATAATAGCCATGCATGATATCATTTTGATACCACGTAAAATAATTGCCGGTAAATTTATAGATAAACGCTCGCTTAATGCGGTCATAAATGAAATATTCATTACATTTTCCCTTCTTTAAATGACATTTTACAACCACATAACGTCCGGCAGATATTCCTTCTTCAATATACTCTACATTTGCATCCTGTTTGGAAATATCATAATCATTTCCGTAAATATAAAAATGCGTTCCTGTTTTCTGCGTTCCGATCAAAAATGCATCTGCCGGATCATTGATCGGTTCCGGATTGTCCTGATCTGTCGTAACACTATACCATGCCCCATCTAACGAAACAGCAAATTGATTAAACGGATAATAAACCACTTCTTTGTATTTTCCACCTTGCATTTTATAAATAATACACTCTTTTTGTATTTCTTTTGGGCTTTTTCCTTTTTTATATGTCTTCTTTTTCAGAGACATCCGATCAAAATATTTTTTAACTGTCGCAATCTGTGCCGAATCCAGATTCTGTGTCCCCATTTCATCCATATCGACACCGACATATTTTACTTGCATTTTTTTTACATTAGAACATATCTTTAAATCATTTTTCGGCTGTTCCGTTTCTTTTTCGGTTTCCAATCTTCTTTTGTTCACTTGCAAAATATTATATGCTTCACCTGTATTCGGATCTAACATACTACTTGCATATGGCAAAAACATAAAACGTGGATATCCCATCGCAAAACTATCCTGTTTTGCTTTTTTTGCCGGATACATCAATAATGTATTTTCCATATAAGAATATCCGTTATTTGTAAGATACGCTTTTCCATCCTTATAATACCAGCAGGATTTTTCCGGTCCATAAAGCATTTCCATCATTCCTTTGGGAGAATCCAGATAATCAACAAACCGGTTTGCCAGGTCTTTATGTTTCGAATGTGCATTTACGGCAAGGCAAAACCTGCCCCCTCTTTTTTTCTTGACATTTGTTAAGTCACTGCTTTTCTTTACATAATCAGGCTCGGCAATTCCGTCCCATAAAATGATATCTGCTTCTTTTAACGGATCGCTATATTCCATTGTCGGACGTATATCTAATTTGCAGCCAAAACGTTCCAGCAAAAGGTCGGCAAACCAGCCATTTTGCTTACCGATCCAGTCAATCCCATCTCCTGTCAGTCGTAATGTTACAACCTTATTTTCTTTTTTCTTCATCTGCTTTTTTGAAGTTGTGCGAACAAAAGCGCCACATCCAAATGCTGCCAAGATCGCGATAACCACAATCAGAACAGCAAAACTTTTTCTCTTATAAACCCCATTCTTCATGTTATTTCTCCCTTCTTTTTCTGATGGATTCCTTTTTCTTTATCGTTGATTTTTCACATCCCCCCTTATAGATTCTTCTTAGTTTTCTTTTTTAATTTTTCATTTTGTTCAAATGACGCTGCCTATTGTTTGCTCCATCTATTTTCCATTCTGAAAATCTCTTGCCTTGATTTATCACATTTCATTTCTAAAAATAACTTTGTTTTACACATTTTATTTCCATTCTGAAAAATAGCTTTTTGTGCTTTTATATCTTTTCTTTTTCATTGCTAAAACGGCTTTGACCGATTTTTCAGATTTTATATTTTGAACGATGATCACTTCGAGCAGGTTGCCTCTGTGTCATTTGTATAGTCAAAGATTCCGTCATTCTTTTCTTCCAGTGCTTTGATCATATGATAAGTAAATTCGTTGTATGGTGTTGCAATTCCAAGTTCCTTTCCCATATCTGCCAATGCTTTTGAAAACATATCAATCTCAGTGTGTCGACCGGCATCCAGATCTTGCAATGTCGAAAAACGTGCATTCTTTTTTACTGCACTTCCATGCAAAGATGTAGCCGATACTTTACTAAGATCAATTCCTTTTGCCTGTGCGATCGCTTCTAATTCCTGACGAAGTCCTTCTCTGATCGCGTTCATATGAATGCTGTCCTCATAACAGCCCACACCGGCTCCCAGAATTGCCTGCGGCAGATTATTGCATACATTTAAGCGGAACTTACTCCAGATTTCTTCCATAATATCTTCTGTCACACGATAATGTATCCCTGTATTTTCAAACAGCTCTCCGACTGCTTTGACACGTTCACTCTGATATGGCTGTGTCTGTTCTCCAAAAATAATGCCGATCGTAGTTGCCGGATCAAAAATATATTCATCATTTTCTTTATGTGAAGCTACTTTAATCAGAGAATATAATAACTTTTCTTTGCCAATATGCTTTGCGATCAGTTCTTCACTGTCAACACCATTCATCAGACTCATGACAATGGTATGCTCACCGACTGCTTTTTGTATGCTCTCCATCGCTTCCGGTAATGCGCCATATTTTAATGCAACCACCAACAGATCAACGCCATGTGCATTCTTAGGTGTCCAGACATTCGGGCGATATACTTTTCCATTGATCTTGCAACCGTTTTGCTGTAAACGTTCTCGTCTTTCTCCCTCGGCAATAACGCCTAATTCGATCTCTTCTTTTTGTGACAATCCCCAGATAACATAAGAGCCGACCGCCCCTGCTCCCAGAATTGCAACTGACTGTATTTTCATCTCTGATTACTCCCTCCTGTATTTTTAAAACAGATCCAGCATATTATCCAGATAGATTTCTTCTCTGACACGAAGCTGATACTCCGGTTTCGTCATATAATACAACAAAAATTCCAGTACCAGGGCACTGCCCAGACTGCGGCCTTCTATCTTAAAGTTCGAAAATCCCATCGGCAGATATTTATTTTTTATCTCTTCTATGCCAATAAACGATGGATTTTTCATTGCTTTTGAAAAAAGATAGCCACTCTTAGCTTCCGGTGCATTGCATATATGCTGTGTTCTTTCTCCGAGATTCTTTCTGCTGACTGCTTCATAGCACTTCTTTCTGTCTGTACATCCAATATAACAGCATTCATTTACCAAAAATTCTACTTTGTCTTTTTGTTCTTCTGTCATCCCTGCCAGCCTGTCAAATGCTTTATTTAACCGAAAGTCCGGCACAACATAACGAAAATCTTTTCTGTTTACTTCCTCTATCAATGCATCGAAATCTGTTAATACTTTTGTCGTTGAAGACACCAAATACAGCTTTGGATAATTTCTTTTCAAATATTCTACCAGAAGATCCGAATGCACGATCACACCATTTTCTTTATTGAAACTAAAATCCTGATCTGGCATTGCATTTTCAAATAACGCACATAATGCATTACACTTTTTATCTGACAAATGCTCCTCTCGTAACAAAGAATTGCTAAATGTCAGTCTAGCAGAAATGCCATACTTTTGCATCAAAACAAGAACATCCTGTGCATGGTCTTTCCCAAAGCCCGCACGTCCGCCTCCCCACAGGCAATCTGCCGGTGCACCATAGATAGAACCGATCTCGCACCAGTCATAAAAATATTCTCTGTGCTCATAAAACAATGCCAGAAATTTGCGATATAATTCATAAAATTCAAATAAGCCCGGAAGATGGTAATAGGCTGTTTCTTTTTTCGTTTTGTTCATTATGATCACCTTGTATGTTTAGATTAGATTCATTTCCATTAATTCAAAAAATATTGTCTGTATTTTCCGATCATATAAAGCAATCAGATAGTTCTGCTTTTACCTTTTTCTGTTATTATGATATTTCATCCATCGTAGCGTGTCAATACAAAAGACCGCCAACACCTGCCAGTGTTTGCGCCAGTTCAATCCCTCCATCACTGCCGCTGAAACATATCATCCTCTTCCTGCCACTGCTTTAATGCATCCGAAAGTTTCCTGTCTATATCTTTTCTGGTCGCTTCGCACTCATCCGGATATTCTTTTGCAGCCCTGAAAACAAACTTCATGACAAATTTAAGTCCTATTGGCAACACCATACGAAGCATTGATTCCGGAAGTACAAAATGAGTTCCATGCTTATATACAAGCGGTACATATTGACAGGTATGCGGTCTCTCTTCTAACCGCTTGGTCATACGTCGGATATATTTTCCCGCCTCCCAGAACGAATCGTCGTCTGCACCAACTACATACAGTCTGCCTTTTATATTTTCAATTTTAATCATTTCCTCTTCCGAATGTTCTCTTGCTTTTTCAGAATCAATAAACAAACAGGTACTGCGTTCAAAATCTCCTGAACCTTTCGTCTCTTCCTCAATTTTCTGCCAGTACACCGGATGCTCGTATACAAACGGCATATAAGCAAGCGGTTCTCCTTTATATGAAAGCGTAGAAGCTCCCGGAACCGGCCATTCCTTACATCCGTCCTTTTTCCCCTGTTCAAATCCCTGCCATACAAAATCACTGGCTGTAAGTCCAAACGTCAGCGTGATATCCTGAAAAATTGAAGCAGCAACAAGCGCATCCATTCCAGTCGTACTCATTCCCATAATTCCAATTTTACGATTCCCATTGTTCTTGAGCCACCTTATAGCTGTCTCAATTTTCTCCAAAGGATAATTTACATGACTGTAATTTTTCTTTTCCGGAGACATACAAAGTGCATTCACGCCATTTTTATGTAACCATTTTGCACCACACTTCGCCATAGAATCATTTGGGTCATCTCCAAACATTCCAATAACCACACAGTCCGAACCTCTTGGATTTTCATAATAAGTTCCATAGAAACCATCTTTTTCAGTTTCAAGAAATGTTTTTTTCATAATCTCCCCTCCATAATCTTTGATTTTTGTTTTCTTAATTATACCATAAAAAAGGGAAAAACCAGTGAGGTGCCCCCAAGAATTACTTCGCAATTCTTGGGGGCTTCCCTCTTTACCTCTACGCTACAAGCATTTTCCTATAAAGCAAAATTCCCATTCCAGACTAATTCTTAGTCCGGAATGGGAATCTATTATTACAATATTAAAACTGTATTACATCAGACGATGCCCTACTTGTCAGCTATAGCTGCCTGTGCGGAGGGTTACCTCCGAAGGACACCTTAACGGAGAACACGCTTATTTCTTTATAAAATTGCTGTATTTTTATGTGTATTTCTATTCTTTGCAGTCAATCAAAATGCCTTTTCCATTGCAGGAGTAAGTTTCGGTGAATCATCATCATATACAATTTCTCTTTTTGCTGCTTCTTGTATCTGCTTAATCTGCCTAAGTAGGATATGTATATTCAACGTCATCTTTAAACAAATCTTCCCATTTTTGATCACTGGTTAATACCCTAAGAACATGAACTTCATTTTCTTTCACTACATAGAAAATAAGAGATTTTTTATATATTCTTCTCTTAATAGTCCATCCTCTATATGTCATATCCAATTTTCTAAAAATATCTGCATCTCGTTCTAGTGAGATTATCTTGCTATAAATTTCCGCTTGAAAGTTATCAGCAACTTCTTTACCAAAATTCAATTCTATGCTCTCAGCAATATCTACAATATCATAGATTGCTTCCCATGTTACAATAACCTTACGCTCTTTCATTTCGTCTCGCAGTCCTTAATTTTGTAATCATTTCAAATGCTTCATCAACCGGCAATTCTCTTTTTTCTTCCATATCATCAATACCACGGTCTAATAAACGAAATATATCTTTCTCTTCATTCATTTCCTGTAGTTTCATTACTGGGATATCCATATAAAACACCTCCCTGTTATATTTATAATATAATCAATCTTATGCTTGTCATTAAATATAGTTTATCACATATCACGAAAATATACTATGCACCTCTTTATATTCATTCAGTACCATTATGTTCTGCTGGTTGTGTAAAAACCACTTTAGTCACGTTCTGCTCTCCTCTTTTTTATGCGCTCACATACATCATCAATGGAGCTAACCATACCTTCTTGCATAGCTTTATATCCCTCGCCTATCAAACGATACAATTCCAACTTTATTTCATCTGTATTTTCTCTTTCCATTACGGGATTATTTGTTAGAGTTGCCATAAAATCACTCCTCAAAATTGCATCATTGCTTTTCGCATAAATATTATATCTTAAAATTTCAAAAGTCACAAGCTAGCCTACATAATTTTTTCATACACTTAACTATTTTACTCAACAATAACTTTTTACTTTCATGATTCTTTATTGACTTCCTGTATAGCCGGCAGTAGAAATTCATACTGATATATTTTATCTAATATACATTTTTCTAATTGATTCATTTTTTCCTTTAAATCACTAAGCAGTTCCAATCCTATACCAGTATCTGTCAATGACATTTTCACTTGCCACCATCCTACATCCCAATTCTTTATTTCATATTTAGGCCATGCAATTTCATCTAAGTGAGCATAAAAATACTTATATATTTTTTCTCCACTTTCCAGCACATTCATAGCATCTCCTGTAATTTTTCTATTCACTAACCATTTTGCAGCAAATCTATCAGAATGTTTTCCCCATAATTGATTTAATATATCATTATTCTTTATTTCCCACTTTCGTATTCTTTCAATGCCAAATGGAAATAATTGATTTCTAACACGATAATTAACATTTTTATATTTAACATTACTGATAGACACCGTATTATTTGAATCAGAAAACAATCCCCATATAACACATTGTGTTACAAATTCATTGTCTTTTATTACATCTTCTTTAGGTTGCATAAATTGATCTCTATCATTAAGCCACGAAGCTTTAGGAATTCTTCTTACAGCATGAACTATCATAGCCTTTTCAAAATTATTTTCAGTAACCGACATCCCACCAGCACTAACATATGGTCCAGAAAATAAAGCATTATAATTTTGGTTTGCAAAATCATTACCCTTACTCATCAATGAAAACAAAAACCCCTCCGCAATCTTATCTCTTGTATCTTTCTTACCATATGCAATATTAAGTGCACTGGAAAATGGCGGAAATACACCTCCGATATTTCGTTCTCTTTTTATCCATTTGCTTAAAAAATATTTTTTATTCCGTGAATCTATTCTTTTTATCCCTATTTTCTCTGCTTTCTTATATACATCCACAACTATATTCTGCTCTTCTAGTTTTTTAAATCTGCTCATATCCCAAATCAAAAAACCTACTGGAAATCTCGGCTTACATCCCTCAAATTCCTTCGAACAAAACAAAAAACCATTTTTAAAATAAAAGTCAAAAAACTCATCTCTTATTTTCTGATCATTATTAGAATTTATATATTTAATTTTTGAAATAACCGCTAAGTATGCATTTCTTCCTCTAAACTGCATATTAAGTCGAAATAAAAATTGAGTCGCTAGCTCTCTACTTGCTTCTGCCATATTTTTCTCATTCATCAATTTCTGAATCTCTGTCATCGAAACACTTTCTTTATTTGCTGTCCTATTTTTCCTTGTCAAATTATTACTTGTTACATATGGTGGATTATACAAAAAAATCCATTTAATATTAGGATTTCCAATATCTTCAACTAATTTTTTAGGCATTTTAGGAATAGCCCCCATTGCAGACAATTCTGGATGAGCTAAAAAATTTACATCATCATTTAAAAAATCATACTGAAAAACCGTAGCATCTGCATACATTATTTTGCAATAATCTACATCATCCTGTAATAATGTTGAAATATAACAATATTTCATTGCTTCTGCTGGCAGTAAATATTCCAAATTTCCTGTTCCAGCAGCCATATCCCATAATCGATACTCCCCCTTCTTCCACCAATTTTTTCCAACTGTCCTTTCCAGATAATCAATAACCTTTTCTACATATGAGATAGGCGTAAAAAATTCTCCAGTAAATCTTCGTAATTTAATCTCAGTCATTATATCCATTTTTTGACGTATACAAATAATTTTCTGTTTATCATCTATTTTTTCATATGTATTCCAAAAATGTGTATATTCTGATAAAGGTAACGACTTCGTTACATTATCACCACCATTCATCATAAACAACACTTGATTTCCTTCTATTAATTTTGAGCCTCCCCTGTCTATATCTTTGATAAAATACTCTGAACTTTTTCTTCCATTTTCAACATAACTACCAAATAAAGATTCCCAGTACTGGAAAATCTCATAGAAATTGTACTCATTAATTATCTTTTTATCTCCAAATAAACTTAATTGTTCACCTTGTTGGCAAATGTGAATTTCTCTTATAAAATCTTTTTCACTTTCTATCTTATCTAATTCATATATGTGCATATTTCTTATAGCTTCACATTCACATAAATCCCTTACTAATTTCACACACGGATTGCTTGGTTGCAAATCCCAATCATATGAAGTCGCCTTCGAGCTATAATAATAGTCTTTTAATGCTACTGTTTCTATTAATACAGCTTCCTTTTTATCAATCACACAAATTCTATAACTTGGAACACGTATATCCCTTCCATATTTTAACCTTCTAATATAATACAATGCCTGAGCTATTGCCTTTGCCCTAGATTTTACATTTTTCATGTTTATATCAAATTTAAATTCATATAGTATTTCTTCGGTATATAAATCAATATCATCTCGAGCATCAATTCTATATCCAAAAAAAGAGGCAAATTCATGTTTCAATTCCTCTTCCCTGTTACAATCTATAAATTTATCATATAAGCCATATTCTTTTTGTTTCATATTTCAGCATTTCCTTTCAGCTATGATTTACAAGCATTGAAATTGTATACATAGCAATAATACACTTTAATGATTTTTACTTTCTAATCCATTTGTATTATACCATATACAATTAGTCTATTGCATATGTTTTATACTTCTTATCCCTAAAAACCACGAATCCACGTCCCCATTCCAACACAGACACACTCTATATTCTCTCCTTAAAATCTTCCTCTTCATAATTCGTCCTATTTTCGATTTTAGCACTGTACCCTTAAACAAAGACCCAACAATTTTGTTTTTAGGTGACGTGATGGATGTGCTACTGTTGCTCAGAGGTGCGAAATTTTGGCGTGCAGAAAGTGCAGAATGCAAAAAAAATTAAAGGTACCACATTTGGGACTGTATGTGGTTTCGTGTCAGGAGGAATGCGAGATTTTTTAGAAAAGGGGCAGCCCCTGCGGTGAGGAGTTGCCCCGGATGCATTTTGGAAAGCCTTGATTTTCCGATTGTTTCAGGCATTACTACGAATCCCTCTGTTTCTGTGATAATGCCAAAAATTCCCATCCCAAACTAAATCTTAGCTCGGAATGGGAATCTATTATTACAATATTAAAACTGTATTACATCAGACGATATCCTACTTGTCAGCTATAGCTGCCTGTGCTGCTGCAAGACGTGCGATTGGCACACGGAATGGAGAGCAAGATACATAATCCAAACCGATCTTGTGGCAGAACTCAACTGATGAAGGATCTCCACCGTGCTCACCACAGATACCGCAGTGAAGTGATGGACGAACTTTCTTACCTTTTTCTACAGCCATTTCCATGAGCTGGCCAACACCAGTCTGGTCAAGCTTAGCAAATGGATCGCTCTCGAAGATCTTAGCATCATAGTAAGCATCTAAGAACTTACCTGCATCATCACGAGAGAAACCAAATGTCATCTGTGTTAAGTCATTTGTACCGAAGCAGAAGAACTCAGCCTCTGTAGCGATCTGATCAGCTGTAAGAGCAGCTCTTGGGATCTCGATCATTGTACCAACTTCGTACTTCATTTCAACGCCTGCTGCTGCGATCTCAGCATCTGCTGTCTCAACAACAACTTTCTTAACAACCTTAAGCTCTTTGATATCTCCAACAAGTGGAATCATGATCTCAGGCTCAACTGTCCAATCAGGATGTTTCTTCTTAACATTGATTGCTGCACGGATAACAGCACTTGTCTGCATCTTAGCAATTTCAGGATATGTGACTGCAAGACGGCATCCACGATGTCCCATCATTGGGTTGAACTCGTGAAGTGAATCAATGATAGCTTTGATTTCTTCAACGCTCTTATTCTTAGCCTTAGCTAACTTCTCGATATCAGCTTCCTCTGTAGGAACGAATTCATGAAGAGGTGGGTCTAAGAAACGGATTGTAACCGGGTTACCTTCAAGAGCTTCATAGAGAGCTTCGAAGTCTCCCTGCTGATATGGAAGGATCTTAGCAAGAGCTTCTTCTCTTTCTTCTACTGTATCTGAGCAGATCATCTCACGGAAAGCAGCAATTCTGTCTTCCTCGAAGAACATATGCTCTGTACGGCAAAGTCCGATACCTTCTGCACCAAGCTCACGAG
>OGPZ01000371.1_pt1 | contig 41571 bp, 36 predicted proteins | sample 1553111 | NCBI WGS metagenome assembly OGPZ01 (sample SAMEA2579968, study PRJEB22360) | human gut metagenome
ATCAATAAAATCTTATGTCAGTTTTTTGAGTTTACACAAAACTTGAAACGGTCTCCGTCTTTTTGTCTATTACGTTGTAGATACAACATAAGATGTAAGTTTTCGAACAAAGTTTTGTAAATTAGTATATTCTGTATTAAGATAATACCTTTCCTCAATTTCAATATCGTATATTTCCTCGATTTCCACCAAAATCTTTATAAAAGTCAGTGAACCAATACCATTTTGCTCAAAACTTTTTTCAAAATTTATGTGCTCATTCTCTTTACAATTTTGTTCAATAATATGAACGATTTTTTTCATTATTTTATCTTTATTATGCATAGTTGTTATCCTTTCTACCACTCAAAATGAAAACCTATAGTGAATTTCTAAAACAATAAGAACATAACAAATTATATTTCCTCTTTTCCAGTTCCAATATTTTTTTAACATATGAAGAAATTTTCTTTTCTAAATCCTTGTACTGTTTTCTCAGCAATAAACTATATGTTTTTGCTCTTAAAAAATACCAGATTGTATAAATTTTTTCTGTGATATAACTTAAATCATCAATTAAGATCACATTTTTAAAAACATAAAGTTCAACTTTCGTATCGTTACATACATCATTCAAATCATCCAGCCACCCTTCTTTATCTTTAATCTGATGGGATGATAAATAATCGAGAAATTTCAGCATCCCATCAATGGATTTCAACGTTAGATCAATACATTTGGTTAAAAATAACTTTTTATGGCAACCCAAAATTTCTTTTCTACTCTTTTTTGATATGCATATGCTTTCTTCTTTAATAGCAAAATGGCATTTTTCAAAGTCGTCAAACGATAATTTCATATTATTATAAGAAACTGTTGCCCGATATTGTGATTCTATTACTAAAAGATTTTCACATTCTGATTTCATTCCATAAACCAGAATGTAATGTGGTAAATGCTTTTTTCGATAAACATCTTTTCGCAGAGGATTATAAAAGTCATCGACAGCGGCAATTATCATTTTCCCATCCAAAAAATAATTCTCGTATTTCTCTTTCCAATTATTTCTATCATCTCTTTCCCTAGTTAAAGACATCCCTATTGCGGAAGATAGCTCAGAAATTTGAAATATTTCCGCGCTACTTACACGAAATTTCATGTCACTGAAAATATAGAAATAACTTTTATGTAACGTCAGCAAGTCATAATTCAGTTGAAATGACTTTGCTGCACACAAAAGTGAATTCATAAAACAGTCATGTGTGTAGATGTCATTAATAGGTTTCACATTATATTTATTCATGCTCGTCATCTACTATTTTTAACAAACCATCATACAGTGTCATAGGGGATAAAAATAATTCCGGTGTAATAATATCATCCGGAAATATGATATTAAATTCATCCTCAATCATAATCATTATTTGAATAACCATCGAAGAGTTAATTCCAAGTTCTAACATAGATTTTTCCATTTTTCTTTCAGTACACTGCTGTGAAATAAATCGACTAATAATGTTCATATATTTTTTCTTTGTATCCATATATTCCCATGTGTGGTGTTTATTGAAAATGCACCATACTTCCTTTCTTTACAATATATATCGCTGTATATTTCATTTAGATTGCTTTTTACCTGTAGCTCGTCAACTGGAATGAAGTGTATTGCCACTGCTTTTATCCGAATTGCTTATCTGCTGAATGTTGTCTGGAGTATTTCTCTGAATACTTTTGCACAATATCGAAATATTGTTTTTTCTGTAATGGATAGTAGCTTTCTGATTCATTGAATGCAAGAAGAACCATGCCAACTAAGTGCTTTTCTTTCCTGAAACAAGATACATTATAAATTACCCATTCATTTTCCCCGCGATGATAGTATACACAATATTGATATTTATCCGTATAAACAATATATCCGAACAAACTTAAATATTTTTTTATTGCCGCGTATAAGAAAATTGCAAGATCTTTATCTCTCCCCATCTGATATCGAATACACTGATCTGCCGTCATAATCCTATCATCTTCTATATAGATAGACTTTCGTTGGAGTTTTTTCATATATTCATAAATTTCTTTTTCACTCTCAAAGGTAACTTTCCCCCAATTACTTTTTACACTCCAATAAATATATGCCTCGGGTTTATCTACATATAATGACTGACTTGTATACTTCGCCCACAAAAATATCGAGTTACAAACTAAATCATTTGTTCTGAATATACTGTTCCTTAATTCATTTGCATTTTTTGCATCAATTAAATAACTCACACTTTCACTTGAACAGTATGGGCATTTAGGAAGAATACACCTTTTTGCAATTTTATTATACTCAATCATCTGGGATTTACTAATTTCAATTTCATTACATTTAAAATCAATAAACCAATCAGCACCAAATACTCTTTCAATCTTACCATTTGGATAAATTGTTCCTGAGGTACACTTTGTAATCCTATCATGACTAATAAAAAACAAATTATCATTGTCACTGCAAACAATCAGGTAATCTTGATTTACAATACGAAATTGGACTATCTGTGAAGTGGAAAATCCACACCATCTCAAAAAAGAGTAAAAAATTGTCATAAACAAGTTGCAACTCACCGCAATCTTTTCTTGATTTCCTGAGCCAACAAGAATTTCTTCTATTCCATACCATGGTGCTATAAATTTACTTGCCCATGTATTGTCACGATCCAGCCGCTCAACTTGTAAGCAAAACTTTTCCCTCATAACATCATAAATTTCTTTTACTTTTTCTTCGGAAGCTTTATGTTCTATATCCAACTGTCGGGATATATCCGATATTACACAAGACGTCATACAGGTTAAAATACTTGCACACTCTAACTGTATATGAGCTGTTCTAAATCGAACATTCCTTGTTACTGCACGAGACAATTGTTTATATGACAACTGACTTTTTTGATTAGATACAAAAGTTACTAATGAAGATTTCCACCATGGACTCTTTTCCTTCAAATTAGATTTCCAAGATATATTATGACTTTCCCCAACATCAAATAACTGTTCCATATTAATAATCTTATATCTATAATCCTTTTCATCTCTCTTAATTCTAATCTTAAAAGCAGTAGCAAAATCATCATATCCTGCATATTCAACCTTAATTGAACAAATGAATTCTCCCTGAAACGGAATACCCCGCATATGGAATGGTTTACAAATATCGATTTCACAATTCTGGACTCTACAAACAACAAAATAGTCATTAAACCATTTATTTAATGATTGAGAAGAAATATCGTCTGGAATATTTAGTAATTCCATCCATAAATCAATATCCCCATTTAAAATGCATTTTTTTAGTGTATTAGCCACAACCATAACATGGTCTTTATTCATTGTTATTTCCCTCCAGATACATTGCTAAAAATTTCAGGGGTGTATCCACAACTTTTATGGCAATATCATCATCTTCTATAACATAGTCAAATTTTTTTTCTATACCAACAATAATTTGCAATGCCACAAGAGAGTCAATTTTTAATTTTTCTATTAATCCCCCTCTCCTAAAATCTGAATCCTCAATTTTTTTCCCTAACTCATTTTCATAAATTTTTTTTAATATAGTAATTTTATTTTCCATTCTTGTCGTCTCCTTTTCTAATTATACTATTATTGTTTGATTTCCTCTTGTGTTCCATAATTCATGAATTGAAAAAAATCAGTTTTGTGCTCACTCACTTCCTCAAAATTACATATATTGCACGGAGAAACTGTTTTTCTATTTACAAGAATTTTGTTTCTCAATTTACATATGTTTTTTTGATTAAGAATATCATATAAATTATTATTCATAATATTCCCCACTTTCATTTTTCCCAGCGCATCATTACAGCAAAGTCTAACATTACCATCAAACCCGATTACAGTACTGAATACCGGAAGGCTACATGACTTTGTACCAGACGCCGAATGCCCGGAATAAGACGTAATAGCTCCTGCCCTATTGTGAATCAGTAATTTTGCTCTCTCATTAGTGTAATCTAATATAATAATTTCTTTGAATTTTTTTCTCATCTCTGTCACTTTTTCGAGAACAGGCTCACTATAACAACTGACATTTATCCTTTCTAATCCGGATCTCGTCATTCTTTCAATATTGCTATTTTCCAGTAAATCCCCGTTCGTATTTATACACATTTTCACATCAAGATCATTTAAATACTTTCTGCATAGCCGAAATAATTCTCCATCGGTAATCCGCTTGTCCAAGAGTGGTTCATTCATAGAATAAAAGTTAATAATACCTTTAAAATGATTTCGATTCAACTCTCTAAATATTTTTTCAATATAGCGAATCTCCAAAAATTGCAACTCATTGCCCCTAAAGTCTGGAATCTGTCCAAATAGACACCATGGACATTTCCTATTACACAAAGAGCAGGTTTCAATTTCTAATTGATTTAGAATAATATTCATTTTAACTCTCCAGTTCTCTTTCCAATAAAACCATCAGTTTCTGTTCAAAATTTCTCTCATTTTCCTCAATCTTCTCTATAATTCCAAGTCCCTTCTCTATATATTTTTTTCTATTTAAGAGTACCGATTTAATATACAAGCCTTTAATTGTTTCCCAATCATTGCATATTTCTTCCATCAATTCAATAATCATCGCATAAGAAGATTGATCCATTTCAAAAGAAAAATATTGTAATCCATTTTTGAAATTATGACGGCTATTACATATGTTTGTTATATCCAACAAAAAATCAGATTTTGATATATCGATGTTTGTATTACATATATCACCGTTTGCCAGACAATACGATACACCTTCGATAAATTTTTTCATATCGTATGATTTTCTGGGATTATTTTTTTGAAGAACTTGAATAAAATACTTTATGGAAGCACCCGGTGTTTTTTCTGGAACCTGAATTCTCTCAAAGGTTATTATTTCAGAATACTTATCATACAAATACTTTGTACTAATCTTACATCTTTTTTCAACATGAAAATCACCATCACAACAAATGAATTCGTCACTATGTTCCGATATTCCACATATCAACAGGCAATGCGGCCGAATTTGAAAATGTCTATTCCATGGTACATAGTTAGAATCTAAAGTCACTCCAACAGGAATATCTTTTTTTATCTGATCAGCGATTATATGCATAAATTTTTCAAAAACTTGATAATGTTGCGACCTTATAGAGACACCACAAAAATCTCTCCATATTTCACTTCTAATATCAATGTTTCCTACATCCAGTGACATCTCCTCAAATGTCTTAGGATGATATTCTTTATTAATGAAATTAAAATCAGCCCATAATACAGGGGTATAATTAATATCCCAAAATTCACTAACAGGAGCAATTATATTGTTTTGATAACAATCGTCTACTCCACAATGCTGCGGTATAATATCAATCATGAAATCCTCTTATAATGTTATTAAAAATACTATTTCCTTTCCCTTTATTTTTCTCTTGTATCTAAATCATTAATTTAACTTATAGTTCTTACCGATTAAATTAATCTCTTCAAATATTGACCAGTAATGGAGTCTTTTGCGTCAGATGCCTGCTCTGGTGTTCCCGATACTATAATTTTACCTCCATCATCTCCTCCTTCTGGTCCGATATCAATCAAGATATCGCAATATTTTATGACATCGAGATTGTGTTCTATTACAATCACTGTGTTCCCACTATCCACCAATTTGTTTAGTACCTTTATGAATTTTTGAACATCATATGGATGAAGACCTGTGGTTGGTTCATCAAAAATATACAGGGCATTGCCCTTATTTTTTTTGGAAAGTTCTTTGGACAACTTAATTCGCTGTGCTTCTCCACCCGATAATGTAGTTGCCGTCTGCCCAAACCTTATGTACCCTAATCCAACAATTTTTAAAAATTTCAGCTTATTCTGAATCGATTTATTTCCATCAAAAATTTCATAGACTTCATCAACTGTTGAGTCCAAAACATCACTTATAGAATAGCCGTTATATTTACAATTAAGGACACTTTCAGTAAACCTTTTCCCATGACAAACTGGACATTCTATCACATTATCGTCTGTAAACTGCATATTGGTCTCAACAACGCCCGCACCTTGACAATGTTCACATCTACCACCAGCAACATTAAACGAGAAGTGTTTAGGCTGAAGTTTATTTTCAACTGAATATGGTAACTCAGCATAAAATTTTCTAATTTGCGAGTAAATTCCTGTATAAGTCGCAATATTTGACCGTGGTGATAACCCAATTGGCGTTTGACTAATAGTAACAATCCTACTAATGTTTTCTAAACCTTCAATTCTCTCCACATCTTCTGTATTTAATGAATTACCTGAAAAATAATTTTCTGCTGCTTCTTTAAGAACACCAAAAATCAGGGACGATTTTCCAGAGCCAGAAACTCCAGTTACTCCAATCATGGTCTCCAAGGGAAAAATAGCACTTATATTTTTTAAATTATTCTTTTTTGCACCAACAATTTCAATATATTTGCCATTTCCCTTTCTTCTCTCTGGATGGGATAACTTATGATCAGCTGCCAAGCACTTGGCAGTAAGGGAATTCATTTTCAAAATATCCTTCGGTCTACCCTGATTGACAATTCTTCCACCATTTGAACCAGCTAAAGGTCCAACTTCTATAATGTAATCTGCCTCTCTCATCATCTCTACATCATGCTCAACTACCAAAACTGTATTTCCCATATCGCGAAGTTTCCTGAGCAAGCTAATTAACTTCGATGTATCCCTCTGATGTAACCCAACGGTTGGTTCATCTAAAACATAAAGGATTCCAGTTAATGTTGAACTCATAAACGTTGATAACTTAATCCTCCTAACTTCTCCCATGGACAATGTGGTAGAAGACCGCATTAAGCTTAGGTAACCGAGACCAACATCAATAAGATTCTCGATTTTTCTTCTCAATTCGCCAAAAACCGTCCTAAACATCTGCAACACATTCTCATCCAAATTTTGTTCTAAACTTGTCAACCAATTTAACAATTCATCTAAAGATAACGATGCTGCCTGAGAAATATTAAAATCCCCTACAAACACATTTCGGCTTTCATTTGACAAACGGTCTCCATCGCACTCCGGACATTTCTGATATATCATAAAACTTTCAAGTTTTTCCCGAACATCCTCATTATTAATTTTTTCCTCATATCTTCTCTGCAGGATATTTACTATCCCCTCGTATTTTCCCTCTTTCCGAACTTTAGGAAATGGAACATCTGGGAAAAATTTTGTAAATCTCTCGTCATAAAACCCATACAATAATAAATTTTTCAGTGGTTCACAAAAATCCTTTACAGGAGCATCTACATCAAAGGGAAAGCCATAGTAAACAGATGCATTTTTCAACACCTCCGTCATCCAATTCATATCTCCTATCGGAAGAAATAAAACAGCCCCCTGAAACAAAGTTAAAGAAGGATCAAGTATTTTATCGATAGAGATGGCATGAATATATCCTATACCAGAACATTTCTTACATGCCCCCTCAGGTTTATTAAACGAGAAATTCCTCATCGTAAATGGTGCATGGGATTTTCCACACTTCTCGCAAACTATTTTTTTCTTACTTGAGTAGTCCTCAGTGGATTCAATAAAACCATCAAAAGGTATAATTCCCGACCTTTTAACATCAGACGGAATATTCTGTCCGCACTCGCATCGTATTTCTCCCAGTTTTGCATATACAAATCTAAGATATGTATATATATCTGTTATGGTTCCAACTGTCGATCTAATATTGGAATGACCAGTAACTTGATTGACACAAATTGAGGGAGATAGTCCTCTTGCATGTCCAACTTTCGGTCGTGATAATTCAAATGAACTTCCCCCCATATATTTCATATATTCATATTGACACATTTTATGAATTGTACTAAATGCAATTGACGACTTGCCGGAACCTGATATTCCAGTTAATACTACTAATTTATTTTTGGGTATTTCTATATCAATATTTTTCAAATTATTTTCTGAAACATTTTTCAAAATTATCTTTTCGCTCATATTCGGTAATTTCCTTTCTTAGTTAAAATCCTGCATCAATTGGCATCATTTTTTTAGACAAGTTAAACATAGGCTTAATTAATGTGGTTTAGGTTTCAACTGCATAATATTTTGCTTGCGCCACCCATAATTTACCATATTCACCCTTCTCATCCTCAACCAACTCTTCGTGATTTCCATGCTGTATTAACCGGCCATTTCGAAACACAATAATATCATCACAAAATCTACAACTAGCTAATCTATGAGATATGAATACGGCCGTTTTACCACCAACGATTTCCTTCATTTTACTATATACTTCAAACTCAGCAATCGGATCAAGTGCGGCCGTTGGTTCATCAAGAATCATGAACGGGGCATCCTTATATAAGGCACGGGCTATCGCAATCTTTTGCGCTTCTCCCCCCGATATCTCCACACCATCATTACTAAATTCCCTATACAAATTAGTTTCTTCACCATTCTCCAAAGTCTGTAATCTTTCTTTAAACCCGCTTTTAACCAAACTCTCTACAACTCTTTCGGTGTTATATTGTAATGAAGCTGAAACATTTTCCCCAAGACGAAATGGTAAAAGCTTGAAATCTTGAAACACAACACTAAAGAATTTAAAATATTGCTGGTAATCATACTTACGAATATCAACTCCATTAAGATATATTTCCCCGTCAGTTGGCTCATATAAACCACAAAGAAGTTTTATAAACGTAGATTTTCCCGATCCATTTCTTCCAACTATTGCAATTCTCTTTCCAGATGTTAATTTTATTGACACATCCTTTAACGCATAGTTATCTGAATGCGGATATTTAAAACTGACATTCCGAAATTCAATTTCAAATTCTTCTTTACTGATTTCTTCTGTGGTTAATTTCCCGATGTGGTTACTGGTTTGCATATCAAGAAACCTAAAAACAGTTTCTAAAAAACCAGCGTTATTCTTCATGTCACCAAAATATCTAAGTAGTTCTGATACTCCCTTTGACATAGTAGTAATTGCACCGATATATTTCGTGACGGAACCGACACCAAATGCCCCACCCCAGGATTTTAAACACACAAAAAGATAAACAATGCCAATAAAGAAATAACTAGCCAACTTAGATGCAGTGTGATATACCCTCATTGGTCGCAAACTCTTTTTTGCACGGTCAGCATAATCCACCCCTTTATATAAATACTTTTTGCAGATAACATCTTGGCAATACATCCTTATATCTAGTGCCCTCGAATATTGTTGTATACTCTTACCAAAAGCAGACTCATATTGACCACTCTTCTGCACATCATGGGCAAAGTTTACCCAATGAGAATTTCCTTTATTAATTAACATCGGCTCTATAAATGCTACGACAATCATAATAACAACAATAAGAAGAATAAATACCGGATTATTTAAAAGAGCCAACGAACCCGCCTCTTTTAGAACAACGGCAGTAAATAATGATTTACACATTACAACTGCACCCAAAATTGTACATACTGATCGAATTAATATTTCAAAATCTTGAAGAAGTAATCTCAAGCCCCATGCCGAAAATTTATCATTCTGTTCAATTTCACCAATCAACTTTTGTATCTTGGAATCATCCACATAGCTGTAATCCATATTTAACAATTTTTCATTAAATATTTTTTTGAGTTTATATCTTTGTCCAGAGAGTTCGTAATTTTTCCAATGATTCACAACTGCACTCAAAAGACTGATAACCACTGCTGAAAACAACGACCAAAATACCAACACTTTTAATTTATTATAATCACGTGCACCCGATATTTCGCTTATTATTTGTGCCGTTAAATATATTCCAACATAAGGCGATAATGCCTCAACAATGGAGCAAATCATTACAGAACACAGCATGGCAGGATATCGATTCCACCATAGTCGATATCCACGTATACTCAAACTAATATTGTTCCAAAAAACTGACTTATTTTTCTTTTCATTTTCGGACATTGTCAAGCACCTCCATATTTCTTCTAATCTTTTACTATATTGCCAGTCGTAAATATTATTGATAGTATTTACCCTGTATCTCAAACATCTCTGCATATTTTCCAGCTTTTCGAATGAGTTCAGAATGCGTTCCTTCTTCGACAATTTCTCCATCCTCAAGCAAAATAATCCGATCACAAAATTGCGTTGAAGCAAGTCGATGAGAAATATACACTGCTGTTCGTCCACAAACCATATCATTATATTTGTTGTATAGTTTACTTTCAGCAATAGCATCCAAAGCTGCTGTTGGCTCATCAAGAACAATTATTGGAGCCTCTTTATACAAAGCTCGAGCCAACATCAGAGACTGAATTTCTCCACCTGAAAGTTCAATACTATCCTCAAACACTCCTTTTCCAAAGCGGGAATCTAATTTTTGTGGCAGTGATTCAATTTTATTTTTCAACCCCGATTTTTCCACGCAATGCCAAATTTTCTCTATATCAAAATCGATATTACTTTGACTAATATTTTCAGATAGTGATACCGGAAGAATCGAAAACTCCTGAAAGACCGCAGAAAAATGTCGGTAATAATCGCGCCGATTGAACTTAATTATATTTTCTCCATTCAATAAGACCTCTCCCTCTGTTGGATCATAAAATCCACAGATCAGCTTGACAAGCGTTGTCTTCCCAGCTCCATTCAAACCTACAATGGCAAGTTTTTCTCCCGGTTTTATTGTTAAGCAAATATTTTTTAGAATATCTTTTCCATTTGGTGAATAACGAAATGATATATTCTTTAATTGAATTTGATAGTCTTCACTTAAATTCATTTCTAAAGATTCACCATCTTCAAATTTAAATAGTTCAGGATACTCTAAGAAATCTCGCAGAGTACTGATTTCTAAACTATACTTATGCATGTCAATAAAACCGGAAAACACTCCATCCACCCATCCGGCAAAGCTCCCAACAGACGTGAAATATAGAAGAAACTCCGGTGCTGATATTGCACCATCCATAACTAAAGCAATCAAATAAATGTATGCAACACCATTCCGAATCAAAGTCAATGCTATATTTGCACAGTCACCCAAAATATATTTTTTTTCACGTCGTTCCACAAGAGAATGGTATAACTGTAAAGTCTCATTATAAATGGTCTCCAGCCAATTTCTCATTCCAAACAAACGAATATCTTTAGCAATGACAGCGTCACTTGCCCTTTCACTAATATACTCCATCTTGTGTGAATATTCTGCTTCTTCCTCTTTAATTTGATGACTCCATCTATTAATGAACCGATTGGCCAAAAAACTTAATATTGCAGTCACTAATACTATTCCCAAAATCCATGTTTCCAATGAGGAAAGTAAAGCCAAATAGACAGCAAACCCTAAACAATTTTTCATGAGATTAGTCAACGATACCCATATAGCTTGAGTAGACGAATTGTCATCAATAATCGACTTGTTTACTCGCTCGATTTTTTTTATCACATCCTGATTCTCCATATGCGGATACGACATATGAACTATTTTGTGATTAATCTTAGATGTCATAATAATTCTAAATGCAGCATGCTCAAATGGTTCTTTCACTGCAAAATATGTATATATCGTACCAACAAGCATTAGCAGACCAACAAAAATCACAATCGTATAAACAAGTTGCAAAAGTGTTTTATTCTCCTCTATCGCTGTAAGAATTGACGGTATAATAAAAATATTGAGAAGATTTTCAATTACCGGCAAAATTGTTAACATTAGGCACAACACTAAAACACTCTTTCTCTCCGCCCACGCTATTCTAATCATATACATAATATTTTGAAACATATTATGTTCTGATGATTTTTTTTCTTTTTCTAAACTTGCTATCATCATAGCCCCCTTTTTCTAATAATTCCATCCGAATCAAATAATTTTTACATCCTCTTCAATTATGATGTCACTGTCATTAAACTCTGCAAATCTTTCGAGAGTAGACACAAGAGCCCTACTGATCTCCTTTGTCAATATTGTTGAGTCTTCATACCAAATTCTTTTCACCTGCATAACATTGCTTTTATGATAGCAAACCGCTTCCATCCGCCCAATAAATTGTTCTCCATAAAGGATGGGGAGTGTATATGCTCCATATTCGCGTTTCTCAGCAGGTGTATATATTTCCCATAGGTATTTGAATCCAAAAATTTCCCTGATGAATTTTTTGTCCCACATTATCGGATCAAGAGGAGCAATAAGTTCACATCGCGGCATAAATTTCGATTCGCTCTTAATCTTATCTACCAAGGGCAAATCGCTGGTCAAAAAAAATAATTTTGTATTCAAACCCTCGATTGATAACTCAGAAATAACATTTTCAGCTAATAACTCGCGAAAAATTTCTCTACGTATGCTTGTACTCAGATTCCAAATATTAAGCCATGCACCAGATTGGCGATTCCAAACCAATCCCATTGCACCAATTCTACGAATAACTCTCCATTTTTGATGTGCAAAATCATCAGGAAAAGGCTCCTGTTCATCCAGAATCTCATGAGGAATATTTCTACGTGCTAAATCATAATATCTTCTCGTCCCTCTTTTATGATGAACTATTAAATCTCCCATGGAATACATTTGCTCAAGAACAGATCTAGCCAGGCTCCCTCCACCACTCCAATTAATTGCCGACCTCCAATTTGTCTTTCCTTTTATATTAAAATCATCCGAACACACAGCCCCATTTTTTTCGATATACTCATAGAATTCTTCAATATGAGCACTGATTTCAGGATGCTCAACTAATTTTTCCCTTGCCAACTTTCTATATCGTTCAAAGTATGGCCAGCATTCTATGGGAATGATAGAAAGCTGCTTATCCGGATAATCAAAAAGAAGTCTGTCATTATAGAGTAATTCATATAACATCTTTTTATTAAAATTTTTAACTCTAGATTGAAGTGAAATCTCAGCATTTTTACCACATATATCTACAGGGTCAAATTGCAAACATCCCGATTGTTGAATATATTGCAATACACCCTGTTTTCCAATAAATTTATTTTCTCCAATTAATCCCTGCTTCAGTAATATAAACTGACGAGCCTGCAGATTTGTTAAATGTATCATTAATTATCCTCCTCAATGAACTTATTGATTTAACATAATTTTTTCTATTTTTCCTCCTATCCGAGACAACTATACAATAAACTAAAGTTGCACTGTCCATTCCCCCAAAAATGCTGAATTTACAAAACATACTCATATAATACTGGTAATTGCAAACATTTTTTGCATTATATAAATAATTACATACGAAATTATAATGCTCTATATGATTTTATAATATCAAATATAGTATTTTCCTTTAATATTATATTTGAAATATCGAGCTCTATTTTTTTCTTGGCTCTATCAAAATATTTAGAATTATAAAATATTCTAATCACTGCATTACGAACGTTGCTCCACAAATTGCCCGTTTCATAAAACAAATCACACACATTCCGAATTCTTTCATCATCTCGCAATTCTTTTTTTCTTAACTGTTCTATTAGATATCCCATTTGAAATCTACCATCAGTAACAACTTTCAATCCTCTTATGATGGTACACGAATATATATCATCATAATCAAATAATTCACTTAATATATTCATTTGACTAATATCCTGTCCAAATTTCAATATGGCTCTTATATTTTCCTTTATCTCCACTTCTTTCGAACGTATACTTTTAAACAATGTTGATATATCCAAATCATCAAAACAATCATTCTCACAAAAACAATAAAAAGTTGCCTTTTTTAGTTCATTTTCCAGACTGCCCTCAACTAACGGAGTCTTATTCAATTCGTTATAATATGGATCCAGAAACCATAAACCATTTTCTAAATATCCCACTATTACATAACTGTGCCAAAATGTATCAAGTCCATCTGAAGTACAAACAACCATCATTTTGTATTTGTCAATATACTGCTTTCATGTATGTAAATTATTGTCACTCTTCAGAATTTCTATCTCTGATAATCCTAAATACGAAAAATCAAATGAATCAAGATACTCATTATATGATTTTGTCAACATAATTTTTTTTCTGCCATAATTGTAATTGAAATCCCATGAATTTGCAAACATATTCCAATAATTTTTGTTCATCGACTTGCAGACTAATTGAACAGAAGCCTGATAACAATCCAGATGTGACAATATATTAATACGATCTTTCTCCATTGTACTATCCTTTCCTTTTCCACAATACATAATTTTCCTGACTACTATTTCAACTTTACTTCGTTTAATGGTATCACTGCAAAACCACTCCAATATTGTTATTTTGAGCAAATTTATAATAGTAATCTGCTATGGAGACATCAAAGACTCCCATTCCCATTGGTGCAAAAAAAATAGTATCTTTTTCATTATAATAAACAGATAAATTACTATTAATAATATCACACAATGTGATAGAATTTTCTTTTCTTATATCCCCAATTTTTGCAAAATATTCTATATCCGTATTCTCTCTGTTCACTTCCTCCCAATCATCTACAATAAATGGCCTGGAAAAACTCTTCATTGCTTCTTTCTTGAAATCTCGTAACGATATGTCAAGTATCAACTTTCTTTTATTTATTGGAATATCAATATATCGTGTCTGCGACGATGTACAAGTAATAAAAATATCTGCCTTCTCATATCCCTCTTGCCATGAATCACACACACTTATTTCGCCATCTGGAATATCTATCTTTTTCCGATCATAAAAATATATTTTTGTTATTTTGTTATTCATAATCTCCTTACACATTTTTATATGATGTTGTCCAATTGGTCCACCGCCAATGATCCCAATAGCAAATCTGTTTGAGTCACAGAACTCCAAATATTTTTTTATAAGATATCCACTCACAGATGCAGTTCTGATTATGCTAATCATTGGAGAATTAAAAGCTGCAAGAACCTCACCCGTATTTGTGTCATTCAAGACAGTTACACTGGATGCCCTTGGAATATTTTTTTCAATATTTTTAGGAAAACTTGCAATCCATTTTATTCCAGCAGCTTCTATGTCACCACCAACATATGCCGGCATTGCAATAATACGATTTTCATCCTTTTTAAATCGAAGATATGGCTTGAGAGGCTGAGAGTAATCCCCCTTTGAAATACAGAATAGTGCCCTTTCAATCACTCCAATCGTTTCATTCCATGAAATACTAATTTTAGAAAAATCTTCATTATTTAAATATAACATGCGACCTCCTTCTCGTTCATACAAGCAATCAAATCCAAAAATCTTCTGTTTTCTGTCCATATTACTATGATAGTAATATAATTTTTCATGCATTATTTACGCTACAGATTTCTTTAGGTTTGATATTGCTTTTGCACCATTTTTCATTATAAATTGTGTTAATGTATCTATCCCCACAGTCTGGAAAAATAGCGACAATCTTAGAATTATTTGAAAGTTTCCGCAAACGTCGATACCATTTAACAGCTTGAAGAGTTGCCCCTGATGAACCACCTATCATCATACTGTTTTGTTCAAAAAAATCATGACACTCCTGGATGATATCCTCTTCCTTTACCTGGACAACATCATCGATTTTTGCCATTTTCAATATTGGCGGAACAATACTTGAGCCTAAACCTGGAATACACCTCTTTTGTACACTGCAATTAAAAATCCTTGACCCAATACTATCCACCGCAATAATTTTTATCCTTGGATTAATTTCCTTAATTCGACGTGATATTCCTGTAATTGCACCACCTGAACTAACAGGTATAAAAATATAATCTGGGTCACTAATGTCATTTATAATTTCATCAGCAAGTGAATAATATGATTCCATATTAAGTGGGTTCTCATATTGATTTGTCCAGTATATGTTTTTACTCTTGGAGATTATTTCCCTGACTTTTTCCAATCGTCCAAGTAGATAACCACCATTATTATCGGGTTCTGTAATTTTAATTGTTTCAGCTCCATACAATCTTAACATTCTTTCATTAACTATATTTATATTTGCGTCGATCACACAAGTGAATTTCAATCTATATTCCTTGCATACCCTGGCCAATGCAACCCCAAAGTTTCCCGATGATGACTCAATAATTCTTGTATCATCATTAATTACTCCATTTTTGTATGTACTGCCAATTATATTTGTGGCTGCACGATCTTTCATACTACCAGAAGGATTAGCATTCTCCATTTTCAAAAAGATCTTATGATTATCATACTCATACTGCACCAATGGTGTATTCCCTAGTCTTGACAATTCCGTATTCATCATAGATTGTTTATCCTCCATTTTTAGTCATTGGACAAAAATTTTATATATTCTGTCAATTATCTCATTAACGTCTGCAATAATTGTAACATCCGCAACACTGGCAATCTGCGCATTATTGTCCCAATTAACAGCAATTATTTTTTTACAATTTTGTAAACCAGATACATGAAATACACTACCCGATATACCAAGGGCAATGTATATATCACATGAAATACACTGTCCCGTTTGTCCAACTTGGTTTATACCTGACAAGCCATGAATTTCAATAACAGGCTTGCTATATCCAATTCCAGCATTTAACCTATCAGCTATATCTTCAATTTTTTTATATTGCTTAAAATCCACACCACATCCAATTCCAAAAATAATTTTTTTCCCTTCTAAATAATCTTTTTCTTCCAATGCTACTTTTTCAATAATATGGATATTCATGGCAGATGTTGTTTCATCGTGCATACCAAATTCAAAATTACAATCATATTTTATCAAATTATCCTTATTAAATGCATCACCAAAAACATTTTTCTTAACAGTACATATCCCCAGTGAAGTACCATTTGAAATTATGTCAACCTTGCTCGAATTAGAATAGGCATAACGAGTATATATAAAATTATCCTTTTCTTTGTTTGGCAATATATTAATACAGTCAGCCACTAATCCAGCATTCAATTGACAAGCCATTCTAACAGCAACCATTTTCCAAAAACTATTATCAATAAACAGGATGCAGATAGCTTGTACTCTATCTATTTTTTCTAATAATACATTGGCGCATTCCGTGCAGCTTTTCGTTTGCAAGTCGGGACAAAAAAATATACGGGTGCCAACTTCGTCAATTAGCACGTCTTGATTCTTCACTTCATTTGGTATTATAACTGATATTTCAAGTGGCATTTTCTTTGCAAGATTTCTTGCAACGGTCAACATTTGCCAACTTTCAATTGTGAGCATTCCATAGTTTATTTCACAAACAATCCATAACTGTTTTTTCATTGTAAACTGTTTTTTTCTAGTTCGTTGAAAATATAATCAATACCTGTATCAATATTTTCTATAACCAACGAATCTATCTCCTTTTTCTCCCTTTTTTTCTTTTTTTCCTCAACCTTTATTACCTTTGTTCTCGCCCCCTCAAATCCACAAAGTGAATCACTGATTTGAAGTTCATTATTTGTCAATATGTACGGATCAAACTGTTTGGCTAATATCTGCTGGTGAAAAGAAAATGCCCCCAGACTAGGTAGTGTGCCTCTAAAGTTCAAAACTGCTGGAAAATCGACCTCAATTTTATTTTTATATTTACGATCTTCCGTTTGAAGAATAATTGATTTACAGCGAATATCCTCTATATCTACAACATTAGTAATACACGTAAAATTCAGCCTGTGTGCAAGTGCAATTCCTACAAAACCAGTCTCACCATCAATACTCTTTTCTCCACACATAACTAACTGAGGTAATCCGATGTATTTCAGAGCCCTGTATAAAATATACGATGTAGCAATCGTATCAGAGCCGCCAAAAATTTTATCTGTCACCAAAACTGCCTCATCACACCCCAATGAGATTGCTTTTTTTAGCATTCCGGTGGCAGATTTAGGAGCCATAGTTAATGCTGTAATATGAACACAAGAAAATTGACGCTTAAGAGTTATAGCACTCTTTATAGCAAACAAGTCATACGGATTAATATGATTGCAGCCATCATTGAAATCATATTTCGAACTATATTTCATACAAATTATAATATTCATATTATTTTAACCTCTGTTCATCAAGACCGAATATTTTATCAGCCTATATATTACATTTAATTGTATTTCTGAAGAACCGGCATATATTTTTGATGACAAAGCATCTCGAACATCTTTCTCGATTCCAGATTCAGATGTGTATCCGTATGCGCCAAATATTTGTAACATATCAAGGCTCGCCTGAACATATGACTCCGAAACAAAATGCTTAAAAATTGATGATTCCAAAAATGTACTTTTCTTTTGATCTTTCAACCAGGCAATTTTGTACATCATGTTTTCTGCCAGCTCAATGTTAATTTTCATTTTAGCAATTTTGTGGGTAATTGCTTGGAAACAATCCTTTTTTTTCATTTCACTATATTTAATTGATTCTTCCATAATCCTCTTCATCGTTCCCACTTGAACTGCAAATTCAAAACAACGTTCCCATTCCATTATTCCGTTCAAAACTTTAATACCATTTCCCCATTTCCCCAAAATATTCTCTTTCGGAATGAAAACATCTTTAAAAACAACATCTGACATAGGACAAGTTTCAAGCCCCATCTTAATTGATTCCTGCATCACAATTAATCCTGGTGTATTTTTTTCACAAACAAAGCAACTAATACTATTTAAATCCCCCTTGTTCCCTGTTCTTGCAGAAACAATAAAGATATCCGCAATTGGGCAGTTAGAAATAAAGGATTTATGCCCATTAATAATGTATCCCTCCTCTGTTACCCTTGCATTTGTATTAATTGATAAAAAATCAGAACCTGATTCTGATTCCGTCAAGGCAAGAGCACCAATTTGATGTCCAGAAATCAATGAGCTTACATATTTGCCCTTAAGTACTTTTGAACCATAATGGTATATTGAATTTAAGCATGCCCAGATATGATTTGTTATACAAAATGCGAAGCCGCTATCATTGCAAATATATCCTAATTCCTGCATCATCATCGCTGCGGTTACATATTGTTCGTCTATTCCTCCATAAATCGCCTCATATGGAATGCCAAAAAGACCATATTCTGCACATGCAATCCATTTTTCCTCAAATGTTTTTTTCTCGTCATTAATAACTGTATCTAAAAAAATCTTAAAACTTGCCAAAAATTCTTTTTGTTCATTCGTCACTCCAAAATCCATTTCTTCCTCTTTTCTATTGCATGTTTTCTATTTCTTGTATGATATCTTGAATGCTGGAAGGATCATCAATGCCCTTTCTCACTATTTCTGGCCATTTTGATTTATCCACTCCATATTGTGAAATAAAAGCAAAAAGCATCCTTTCAATACCAATTCCAATACACCCTGTATAGCAATACTGATCTTTCTCTGCATTCTCAAATAGTTGAAATCTTTTTGACAAATACTGCCCATGTATATTAAATGATCCAGCAGCTATTGTTCTATTTTGCCCCAAACAAAGTCTGAGTTCATATTTTGAACCCATCATTTTTTGTACATTAATTTTTTTAGAGGTTTTTCCTGTTAAAAAAAATGGATCAGATGCACTCTCACACGATCCATTTACCTCTAATAGCCTCATAAATTTTATCGCGCAGGACCTGTAATTTTTCACATTTTCTGACACATAACTTCTTTTCCCCAAAAAAACAGTTTCTCTTATCGTAAAATCCCACAATCGTTCAAATGGTTTATAATACCTATTTTCATATCGAAAAGATTTTCCCTTAGCTGTAACTGAAATATTATTCATTACCTGTCCAGAAAACATCTCATATACGTAATAACACATTGTCGGCGGTAATCCATACTCTGTCCCAATACAATACTCCAATAATTTTTGATTCGTATTTTCTTTAATTGATGCAAATTCTCTTTTAAACGAAAGATAGTTATCTATCTCATTTTTCAGTCTCGAAACCAACATAAGAAGATTTGGAAATGAATCAAAATAGCCAGCCTTTCTCAATGTTGAAATTTTTAATAATGTTGGAAATTGATAATTCTCACAATAAAATATTTTTTCTGAAATATTTTTAAAAACATTATCAAAAAATTCAAAAAGACTTACTAATGGTTCTTTTATTGTTATCTGTCCATCATTAGGTAAGACTACCAATTTTTTTTCAATGCTCTCCCTCAATACTTTTTCTGAATCAGCTGAATATATATCATCATCCCATATCTTGTCCACTTTAATATTTTTCAAACCAATTATCTCATTTTCAATAATATCAAATACTCTATCTTTGATGTCTTTCTCATTGCATTTTTCGTGTACCAAAAGTTCAACACCATTAATAGTTGAACCATCATAAATCCTTTGAAAAGATTCTATTCCTTCCGAAATATAATATATTTTCTTTTCAAATTCTTCTACCAACTTGGTAGATAACTGCATTGGGTACTGTATTGTTATTTTTTTCATTGTTTCACTCTTCTTTCTTAGTATTATCCATCATTCAATATAGTAAATGTTTTATCATAAATACATATTAGAAAAATCACTGCTAATTATAAATTCACCCAACAAAATCGCGATTTTTTTCACTACGCTTTTTTTCAACAAACAAAACGATAGAATTAATCGACTCAAAATTTTCAATATTAAAATCATCATCATAGATTTCAACTTGTGCCAATTCTTCCAGAAATTCAATTATGCTCATCATGGAAATTGAATCTAAAATGCCCTCTTCCAAAAGATTTGTGTTATCATCTATGACTTTACCTTTTGCAGTCTCCAATTTTCTAATGTTATCACCTATTAACCTTCTTGTTTTTTCCATTTTATTTTTCCCCTTTCTTCTTCAAGCAATTATATATTTTTTTGCTGGTTATCAATTCGCACCTTTTACTTTTATATAATTTATTCAATATTTAATACAGGATAAATATTTGATAATAAAAATAAGAAAATAAATCTTTTTTAATAACCTTGAGCTAATATTATCCTGATTATCAAAAAACAAAAACCTCCTATCGCTCTAATTCAACAGAATCATTGTACTCTTAATTGTTCCAGAAAACGATAATCTTCACACAAAAAAGAAGTGGCTGTCGCACTAAGGATCAAAGTGACAGTCACTTTCTACTTATAAGGTTACACAAACCGGTGAGGATTCCACAAGTCCTGTCTTTTCTTAGTGATAGTACCTTTTTTCGTACTTAGTAGCCAAAAAGTAAGTTCTTATTTTTTATACGGTGTACCCTATGCTAATGGTGAGCATAATGTGCAAAATATTTCATAAACGCTACTGCCATTGTTGTAACAACTTAACTTTACTTCCCCATTCAGCACATGAATAGCTACACCAGTAATAAAATAATCTGCAAAGACCGAGCCCGCAGAATACTTTCTGTTATGGCATTTTCCATTTAATTTTCTGGCACCGTTTACCATACAGAAAGTAATTTCCGGCTTAATGCTGTTCTTTTATGTGAAAACCGGATTCCTCCTTGTCTAGTATATACGTAAATGTTCTTTCATGTTCACATTCACCAGAATTTTTCAAAGAAATCTTGTAATTATTTTCATTTATATTATTAAGTGTATATATCCAAACAAAACCATAACCGATTTTATCCCATCTTCAATCTCTTCCCGTGTATAATCATATTGCTCAAGAAAACTATCTTCCTTGTCATTCATGTAATCATAAATCTCCAGTTCCATTTCTAAATCTGATTTTTCATTGGCATCAATCGCATCCAGAAGCTCATTTTCTGCCTCATTGATTTCTCCTACATCAATCATATGAGTCAATTGTTCATACAAAGAAGATCTTGTACAATTCTCAATGAATTTAGGAATTTTCATTTTATCCTGAAGTTCTCCAAAGGAAATAATAGCCGCCATACGGACTGTGTTATTTATACTACAGCGAAAAGAATTTCCGCTATATTTCATGATTCACCTCGTATCAACCCCACGATTTGTAGTTAAATATATTTCTATTTATACTGAATACTTGTTACATTCATATAAGACATATTTTCTAATCCAACATAACTTTCAGTGTCTCCCGATTCTACGAACTTCTCCTTGTCTACTCATTACTTTTTCTCCTTAATATGTTTTTTTAATTACAACATCTAATGATTTTTATAGAACAGTCTATACTTCCTTTTATATGGTACAATTGTTCCTATTTTTCAGTTTTTCCCGATTAATCACAAATCACAACTATCGAGTATAGATTTCTATTTTGCTCCTTTAGAACTTTTAGCACAAGGTTCTGTTCCTTTTCATCCAGCCACGATAAATCCACACCTTGTCCTAATCCCAAACGTTTTGTGTCTACCCAGTCAAGCAACTCATCGTTCAATCTAGACAACCAGATATATCTCTGTACCGACTTATAGTTTTCACCATTCTCTTCTCCAATCTGCTGCAAACGTTTTCCCGCAGTCCCCTGATTTTTAATGGCATCATATTTCATTTTGTACGCCTTTGCTTTTTCACTTGGAAGAATGTCTTCACGCTGGATATTGAAATCCACCATAATAATAGCTTCATCATCTCCAATATCTTTCACAATTACAGGCATCTTGATGATTCCCGCCAGCTCACACGCTCGTTTTCTTGTATGTCTGGTTATAATTTCATAACCACCATACTCTTTCTTACGAACAATCCCCGGCACTAAGACACCATGCATCTTGATACTATCTACCATTTCCAACAATTTATTTTCTCTAATTCTAAAAGGATGCCCTTTAAAATCAAATAACTCGTTAATATCAACCTCTACAATCTTCTCTCCATCATCCTCTCCCTTTTTACCATGAAAAAATGTATCATAACCTTGTAATTTCACATCATTTATACTTAATTTATTACTCATGGGCTCCTACCTCCTTTTTTTGCTCCGCAAAATGTGAGCATTTATTACGAGCAGAGGTGATCACCTCTTTTACTATTGCTTTTTTGTTCTCTTCCATAGTCTGACCCTCCGTATCATTATTTTTTCTCTCTGCATCGTGTCATGCCTTATGTCCTGGCACGACTTGGATGACTCTTATCCTTCCTTTGCAACTTAATCTGCATATGATAAAACTTTGGATTCTTTTCATTAGAATGAATCTCTGATATGTCACAAATTTCGTACCGCGGATTCTTTTTGATTCCTTTGGTAATCCAGTGAATATCTTTTCTCGTAGCTGAAATGTTTAGAATAATCATTCCAAATACCTTTACTAATTGAAAATGTTTTTTACAATCGGGTAGGAGGTAGATAATTATTTTATCTACCGACCTCCCACACCACCGTACGTACCGTTCGGTATACGGCGGTTCTTTAGTTTTCACATCTTTTCAAGTAAAACTCTGTGAATGTTGGATATCCCCATTCACGGAGTTTTTCATTACTCAAGGCAAACTGTACCAGTCTATTATTGCTACAGTTCCAAATACCCTGGCGCATATTTGCGTGCCATTGAATAAAGTCTTCATTCATTCCGAGTTCTTTCAACTTTCGGTATTTCGTTTTAGGTTTCTTCCATTGTTTCCAATAGATTGCCCTTATTCTATGGCGTAACCACTTGTCATTACTCTGCAACAGAATTTTCATATCTGCCATTCCAAAGTAATTTACCCATCCTCTAATAAACTGCGTCAGTTTTAATGCCCGATATTCATTTCCCCATCCGTTATGTCTGTCAGTAAGCTCTCTGATTTTATTCTTCATCTTTATTACTGATTTTGGATGTACCCGAAATCTGCACATTCCCTTGTATCTATAGAAGCTATAGCCAAGGTATTTGACTTTGCTGATATGTGCCACGCACGTCTTGGTGCGATTTACTTTAAGGAATAGTTTTCCCTCAATATATGGCACTATGTTGTTTAAGGTTCTTTCTGCACTTTTCCTGCTTTTACAGAAAATCATACAGTCATCTGCGTATCGGACAAATCTATGCCCTCTCCGTGTAAGTTCCTTATCCAATTCATTCAGCATGATGTTACTTAAGATTGGGCTTAATGGTCCACCTTGTGGCATCCCGACCTCTGTCTTTTCAAACATTCCTCTGCTGATAACTCCAGCATTAAGATATTTGTGAATGAGTGATATTACCCGCCCATCCTTGATGGTTCGTGATAGTACTTCAATTAGTTTGCTCTGACATACTGTGTCAAAGAACTTCTCTAAATCCATATCTACCACATATACATATCCATCATTGACATTTGTCTGGCATTGTTTCAGTGCGTCATGCGCACCTCTGTTTGGTCGAAATCCAAAACTATCCTCCGAGAACTGTTTCTCGTAAATCGGCGTTAATATCTGTGTGATTGCCTGTTGAAACACTCTGTCAACTACTGTTGGCACTCCCAGTTTTCTAAACTCGCCTTTTGTTTCTTTGGGTATTTCTACCCTATGGACTGGGTTGGGCTTATATTTTCCATCCTTTATCTGTTGGATTAGTTGCTCTTGGTTGTCTTTCAGAAAGCTTAGAAGTTCATCTACGCTCATTCCATCGACACCTCCTGCCCCTTTGTTTGATTTTACTTTCTTATAAGCCTTGTTAAGGTTATCCCTGTGCAAAATCTGTTCCATTAGATTGTCCGTCTGAAAATCTGTGATGATGTCGTTGTTTTCAGCAATCCTCTGATGGGCGGACACTTCTGCATACTCTTTCTGTTCCGCAGATACCATTTGCAGATAGTCCTCAATATGAAGTTGTCTGTCCTTAAATCCATCTTTGGTTACATTCATTTACTCACATCTCCTAAAGTTCAGTCCTTCCCACTATGCTTGCAACCATAATGGTACTATGACCTCTGCTGACTTCTCGCCATTCGTTGTTACTAACGGTTTTCATACTCTGTTTCCAACCGCTGACGAGACCTCCCTTGGTACCACACGTCACTTTCTCTCCATATATCTGCCACATTTACTACAGTTAATTCCGAGTAGTTATTGGACTTTGGTTTGGTGAGCAACCTTATCCTTAACTGTAGCCTGATGTGATTTCTGTTCGTCAGACCGGAGATTTGCCTCCACCTTCCTTCAGATTCCACCTCACGATGGACACCCTTGGTCTTGGCTGTATCCTTCCCACTACTAGGGTAGATTAGGGGCTTTCACCCATTAGCGACGTGCGCCGCAAGGCGCACTCACCCAAAAAGGCATCCTATGAATCTCTCCACAGGATGCCCCATTATTCCGGCTCACTTTTCCTCATCGAAACGGTGTATCTTTCGCCTCCTGCCAGCCATCACGACCTGCATCTGGTTCCGTCTGTTCCTTACTGTCACCACTTTTCTGCTTTTCCTTGCTCTCTTCAAAGGACTTTCTCACTGCTCCATACAGTTTTTCCCGAAATTCCTTCGTTACCGGAAAGCAGATATCCTGATAGATACTCTTCCCCTGTTCATCGGTCTGTTTCGTCTTATAGGATGGCATTGCCACAAAGAGTCCGTTCTTTCCCTGCAACAATGATACATTATTAATCACAAAGCAGTCCTCCAGATAAATTCTCGCAAGTCCTCGGATGTTACTTCCATCCCGTTCAAACGGAGTCACTTTTACATTGAACTTTAGTTCCTGTGATTTCTCTTTATCCTCATGACTGATCTTAAGCTGCAGCCGGTTCTCTTCTATCTGCTGCACCTGTTCATAGGCTTTCATGATTCCTTCATAGAGTTCTTCACGAAATTCTTTTGTAATTGGATGGCAGATATCCTTATATCCGCTGTCGTCTTTACTGCTTGCATATCTCGGCATAGATACAAAGCACTGACCATCCTTATTCTCAATAACAGCAATATTGCTGACCTTGAAGCTTTCTGCAAACACTACCGATACAAATGCACGGATGTTTCCATCCCCTTTGTTTAACTGATTAACTGTAATTTCATAATTCATAATAACCTCCATTCCGCAGACGCTTAGCGTCGAAGGACCGCGAGCAAAATGTCAGATTTTGCTCTGCGATTAAGGCTATTAGTGGCGCCTGCGACACAAATAGCCCGTGCGAAAAATACTGCATCAGTGGTATTTTTCACACTATGACCTGTTCCTTTCATCATTCCTAACTGACTTCACTTCCAGATTATTTACTTCCAATGGCACCACCCCCTTCCCTCTGATCTGCCTTTTCTCCATCCTGCTGATCCGCGTTATTTACCGGCTCACACTTCACTACAAATCGTTTTGTGCCATGCTCCGCACAGGTGAAAAGGGTAAGACTTTCCCCCTCTGTCTGCTCTGTTACCCATTCATCGTATGGATTTACGACTTTCATCTCTTTTACCGTGTATTCGTGCTTTTCCTTCTTTCTATTCGTAAGCAGGACCTTCGCCCCGGCTTCTATGTTGCATAGATAAGTAAAATACACTCCACGACGGCTGCCATTATGTCCGGCAAGAACACAATTGCCTTTCCCGCAAAGCTCTGTCGTATTTGTCATATGACCAATGCCCTCATTAAGCTGCACGCTGCCGGCTCCTTCAAATACCGGATATTTAATATCTAAGCTCGGTATTTCAATAATCCCGATAACACCCTCCTGTAATAAAAGGGAATCTTTCTTTTTATGATCTTTTTTGTTCTGCTCCTCTTCATTCTGTTCCTCCTCAAACGCTTTCATATATCGGTTACTTCTCTCCTGCTCTTTCATCCGCAAAAGAAAGGGGATTGCGACAATGGCAACCCCCAGTAAAATCAACACAATATCCTTTTTTATTCGTCTCTTCATCGGTAATCCTTCCTTTCTCCATACGGATAAGCATTCTCTGCCACCTGACTGATCTCCTGCCCGTTTTCTTCTGTGATCGGTTTATTCTCCAGATCAAGCTGGGTATTGAGTTCAAACTGTCTGGCAGTCTTGCTTTTCAATTCTTCCTCATAAGCAAATGGCTTTTCGTATTCTGCCTTTGCCTGTTCCATATCACGCTGATACTGCTCTAACTTCTTTTCCAGAAATTCAATATTTCCATCCATTCCGTTGAAGCAGTTTTCAAGTTTGACCATACAGCCCACCGGAGAGTTGGATAATTCCACCTTGTAATCGGTTCGCCCATGCAGGATCAGGTAATTCACACCAATAAAGTTTTTCTCCACCTGCACCTCAAAACCACGGTACTCTCCGATTCCGGTTGTCTCTCCAACCTTGCATTTGCTGACCGCCGCCAACACCGCCGTACCGCCATCCACACGCTCATGAAAGGTCATGTTTCCCACTTTTATAGCAAACTCCTCATCCGCTACAAGCACCTGTTCATCTCGTTTCTTAATATCTGCATGAACACATTTCAGCTTTTCGTTTGTTGCAGCGATCAGTTTCGGAAATTTGATCATAAACTGATCCTGCAGGCTGTAATGCTGACTGTCATAGGATGCCTTTAACATCTTGAGTCTCTGCACCTCATTATCCACTTCCATCTTTTCTTTGATCAACGGATTTCCGGTTGCCACAGCCTTAATCTCAGCATATGATAGTGTTGCTTCGTCGATATCCTCACAGCTCCTCGAAATGGACTTGCTGGTCATCACCTGTGAGATAAAACGCTGTTTATTCTCCACAAGGCTCCAACTGTATGCATCAAAGGTTTCTTTGGTGACATAACGGTATACCGCCACTTCACTGTTTTCATTTCCCTGACGCAAGCCTCTTCCCTCTCTCTGCTCGATAGAAGAAGGCTTCCATGGGCAATCCACATGATGCATTGCCGTAAGATGTGTCTGCACATTGACACCGGTTCCGCATTTATCGGTGGAGCCGATCAGAATCCGCTTTGTTCCAGACCTCATTTCACGAAAAAGGGCATCCCTTGCAGCGTCAGTCTTGGCATCATGAATAAATGCGATCTGATCCGCCGGGATACCCTGCTTTACAAGTTCTGTTTTCAGATAATTATAGACATCAAAGGTATCTGCCTCTGCCCACGAAACGGTAAGCATATCTTCTTTCCAACCGGATTTTGGTGTACCGATATCAGAAAAGATAAGCTGTGTGCCAATGATTCCCTCCTGCTCTGCTTTCCGGTATTCATACAACACATTTTCCACTACCTTATTAAGCTTTCCATCAACATTGTTCGGTGCATCCGGCATCAACAGCCGTGCATCCGTACCGAGAAGCCTTGCCTCGTGAGTGATCTTTAAAAAGTTATCCTCACTGGGATCAACCCCTCCGCTTCGGATACTCTCTGCCCTTGCAACAAATTCCTCCATGACCTGCTTCACATACCAGTCCGACTCACTCTCCACGATGATATACTTACCGCCACGAAGTGCCGGCACATCCAGATCCAGCATGTCCCTTGTCTGAATATCTGCTACTTCTTTGAACAGGTTCATAAGCTCCGGCAGATTCGTAAACTTATTAAATCTCGTCTTAAAACGAAATCCGCTTCCCTCAACAGTAAGCTCTAATGCAGTGGTCTGTTCTCCAAAGTTTGCCGCCCAACTGTCAAAATGGTAAATGCCTAGCTGCTCCAAGGTATCTTTCTGCAGGAAACTCTGCATGACATACATCTCGCACATCGTATTGCTGATCGGTGTTCCGGTTGCAAATACGATGCCCCTGCCACCATTTAACTCGTTGATGTATTCACACTTCAAAAACATATCCATGGCTCTCTGGCTGCCCGTCCCGGTAATACCCGAAACATTCATCTTACTAAAGATGGCAAGGTTCTTAAACGCATGTGCTTCATCGACCATAATAGAATCAATGCCAAGCTCCTCAAAGGTAATCAGATCATCTTTCCTCTCTTCCGAGGTCATCTTTTTGATCTGCTCCTCAAGCCTCTTTTTCTGTGATTCCATTTGTTTGATCGTCCATCGCTCACTGTTTTGTGACTTCATCTCATCAATCGCATGGGCAATCTCCTCAATCTGTTTCCGGATCATCGCCTCCTTCCGTTCCGGTGAAATAGGAATCTTTTCAAACTGCGAATGGCTCATAATGATACAGTCATAATCACCTGTCGCAATCCTTGAGATAAACTGTTTCCGCCTGCTCTTTTCAAAATCACGCTCGGTTGCCACCAGAATGTTTGCCGATGGATAAAGCCTTAAGAACTCACTTGCTGTCTGCCCGATCAATGCCTTTGGTACAACCATCGCTGTCTTATTGGCAAGACCAAGCCGTTTCTGTTCCATACAAGCTGCCATCATCTCAAAGCTTTTTCCTGCTCCGACGCAGTGTGCTAACAGCGTGTTTCCTCCCATCAGTACTCTGACGATCGCATTAACCTGATGTGGCTTCAAATGAATATCCGGATTCATCCCCGGAAATTCCAAATGACTGCCATCATATTCCCGAAGCCGGACATTGTTAAAGGTTTCATTATAATAATTCACATACTTATTACGCCGCTCCGGTTCTGCGAAGATCCATTCCTTAAAGGCTTCTTTCATCTGGTTCTGCTTCTCTCTTGCAAGCATCGTTTCCTTCTGATTGATCTCATAATGGTATCTGCCATCTCCATCCTCAATGCGGTCACGCACGGTTACGGTTCTGAGATTCAGCGTTGTCTCAAAAATCGTATATGCATCCATACGGGAAGTACCATAGGTTTTACTTGCAGCCACCGACGATTTGTCATATGACTTATTCTCAATAAACCACTCCATCGTATATTTATTCAAGTGGATCTGTATCCCGGAACTATAGTAGGTACTCCGTACTGCCCGTGACCGTCGTGGTGTGTCAAGAAGTTCAAAGATAAACGCTTCATAATCTTCCGGCTCGATCCATGTTGTTCCGATACGCACATCAATCTCAGATGCATCCAGATCTTTCGGCTGTACCTGCTCTAAGGCAGTCACATTATCCGCAAACAGTTCCGGATGTTCCTTTACCACAGCATTTGCAAGCCGCAGCTTATCCCGGACATTGCCGGACAGGTATTCGTCTGCTGTTTCCCATCCATGATCCGGATCGTGTTCGTTATACTCCATCGGATTTAAGAAGATCAGTCCATTCAGTTCCTCAATGAGTTTTGCTCTGGATAGCTCTGCTGTCAGATCATCCGAAAAATGAATCTCCTCCGGTGTGGTGTCATTCTCTTTTGCCAGCTTTTCTTTTACCAAAGTCAGATCCGGCTGGTAAATACTAAGCATAAATGCGATATTTACGCCGTTAAACTCATTCACGGATACATTCAGTGCTTCTACGGCTGTTTCCACATGATCCACTGCCTGCTTAGCCTTAATGGTCTGCCGGGTAAACATATCTGCCTTTGAAACCACTCCGTCCTCATCCACCATTTCCAATGAACAAAGTAAAGGGTAATCACCATCGTCCCGAAAGGCTCTGGTATTACCCTTTGCTGTGATATAACCATATTTTTTTGTAAATTGGTCATATACGGTATTTAATTCCTCCTGTGCCTGTCTTAATGCCTGTTCACTGCACCCGGACAACTGAATGTCGATCAAATGTCTTGTAGCGGTGCGTATGGCATCCATGCCCTTAATTCTTTCAAGCACCTTATCTCCCACCTCCTGTCTGACCATTCGTGAGTCCTTCCGGAAATAGAGAACACCATCAATAAATGTATAGGTAAAGTTCTTTACATCAGGATCTGCCGGAAGATATTCCTCCGGTTCTTCCCCCGCCTCTACCATGCGTTCAAAATCAGTGATCTGAGCATGAATATTAGAAACCGCACGGGAAAGTGCTTCCTGCAGGTCAAAATCTGGATCATCGTTGACACAGGCTGTCAGATTACTGTTTTCTCCAAATCTGCCCGTATCCCGTATCATGTGCCCCAGGATCATCTCCGGGTGCTCCACAAAATAGCTGTTGACCGGGATTTTATCCTCTGTCAGTCCCAGATGTACCCAGTCCGGCTCTGCCACAATCTTTCTCTCCCGTTTCTGAAAGAATAAAATATCACTGGTCACTTCCGTTCCGGCATCTGCCTTAAAAGCAGTATTATGAAGTCGTATTGCTCCTATGAGCTCTGCCCTTTGTGCAAGATATTTACGCACCGTACTATTCTGCTTATCTAATGTTCCCTTTGTGGTAATTACCGCCACAATACCTCCCGGTCGCACATGATCAATCGACTTTGCGATAAAGTGATCGTGTACCCTAAACTCCATCGCATTGTGCTTGCGGTCATACAGCTTAAAGTCTCCAAACGGCACATTTCCAATGACAGCATCAAAGAAGTTATCCTCATAATCTACCGTCTCAAATCCTGCTATCCGGATATCCGCTTTTGGATACAGCATCCTTGCAATACGACCACTGATATCATCCTTTTCCACACCATATAGCTGCCCTTAGCCATTCATTCACATCTTTATATTCTGACGGAACTATTCTGCCCGTCACTGAGTACCCCAGCTCTTTGTACTTTTCCATCATCTGCTGTTCTGCCTTCTGTCCGGGTTCATCATTATCCAAACAAAAACTGATCTTGCGGATAGCCGGATAATCTTTGAGATATCTGTCCAAAGGAACATCTGCAACCATTCCAAGTGCAAGCAGATCGCATTGCTTATCCGGATAGATCGTCATATAGCTTAAAAGATCAATCGCCGCTTCAAACACCACGATCTCAATACAAGCCTCCCGGTGTAAATGAAATCCATACTGTTTGTCGTTACCCTCCACATCACACTTAAAGCTCTTGCCATTCCGGTCAAACACTCCCCGCATACTGGCAAACTTCGGAGTACCGCTTGCATCCGTCCCCACAAATACCACATTGTGATAATTCTTTGCTTCATAAAGGATGCCGGCTTTCACAAAATGATCTACCACCCCTTTAGCAATTCCTCTCTGATTCACCAGATAGTCATACAGATAAGCATTGCTCCCGGCATATTTCGGAAGTACAAACTCTTTTCTTTCCTCTGCTGCAATCCCGTTTGGTAAGATAACACCATGCAATGTTTCCTTTGATTCCAGTCTTTTATACCCAGTAAAATCAAGGAGCCAGAACACAGCTTCTTTTACATCCATTCCTGCAAATACCCGTAAAAAATCAATCTGGCTTCCTCCATTCTCTCCTTTCTCATACCTTCTGGACCATCGGAACCAATGTGTCCGGTTATAGATCCGGATGGAATCCATTTCCTTTAAGGTGTGGTACTTCCCGATCCGCCGGACGGTATATCCCAGATGAGATGCCACAGCACATAAGTCTACCGACTTTGCAATCCTAAGTTCTTCCTCCGTGAATCTCATGAGAATCTTCTCCTTTCTCCGCAACAAGCTGTTCATTCCAGTCCATGAAATGATAATCCTCTGCCAGATGAATACATGGATTCTTCATAATGCCCTTTTCCCGAAAGCTGAAATACTCCTTATTATCGCCTCCCACGATGATATGATCCATCAATGGTATTCCGACAAGACTGGTTACCTTCTGCATCCGGTCCGTTAGACGAATATCATCCTTGGATGGTGTCAAATCACCGGAAGGGTGGTTATGCACCATGATCAATCTGGCAGCGTTCGATAAAATACTAGCTTTAAGCATGTCTCGCGGATTTACCACGGAATAATCCAGTGTACCGGCACTGACAAAACTGCAGTTGATCGGTGTACCATCCGCCTTCAGATTGATGACGCAGACCAGCTCCCGATCCATATCACAAAGCACCTCACCAACCAGATGAACGGCAGCCTGCGGGCTGTTAAGCTTCTGATCCGAATAAATGGGAGCATCTCTTACAAGCCGGATACTTACTACATCCAGCTTAAAAGCATCACGACTCATCCTCAGTCACCTCTTCTTTCGGAAACTCTACCGTCACCACCGTATCTTCCGGCTGACTCTGTAACAGTTTCTTTAATTCCTCTACACTGTATCCACTCTGATCTGACATCGTCTGCCTCCTATCTCGCCGGACCTTCCTTTTCATAGATCATCGGCGGCTCTGCAATAACACCGTCTAACCCCTTTTCCGGCACATCTGTGGCAAGCTCCAGCTTTCTGAGATCCTTATCATAATGGTATACATTATTGGACAGCCGCTCATCCAAGGTAACAGCAGTCATATTGACATCGTGAACCATTTGTGCCAAATACTCCGGAGCTCCCATCTCTACAGATACTGCGATGGTTTCATGGATAGAGGAAGGGAGCAAATACAGATCCGTTCCTATCTGCTCTGCCAGTTTATGAAGATTTTCCTCATATAACATGGATGCCGCTCCATTTATTCCCATCTCATTCGTGATCACCCACAAGTTTTTCTCCAGAGGTATCGCGTCAAACACTCCCATAGATTCCAGCAATTCTTGTGGCATTCCATCTTCGACTGCCAGATCTGCCATCACTTCCTGCATTGACTTTACTCTTGGTGGGCAGATACGCTTTGTATTCTCCACCGCATGCTGAAATAACTCTTCCTCCGTAAATCCACGAGCGGCTGCAAAATCATTGGTAATGATCATACTCTGCATTCCATCCCTGTCCACATTCACAACCCACCGGTAGATCACAGACAGATCCTGAAAGCTTCTGTTGGGAACATCTTTTAAGAGTTCCTCATTCTGTGTGGAGTTGACCAGACAAAGAACCACATTGTCCTGAATCTTGTCAGCATCAAGCACCGGATTTACTTTGCTCATCTCTTTCGTAGCTTCCACAACCGCATCTGCTACTTCCGCCAAAGTCGTCTGGATATCCTCATTCTGCTGATAATGCTCATACATCTCCTCCAGATAAATGTTAGGCGCTTTATTGTGATCCGGCAGCATTACCGTCAATGCATGTAATGTCCGATTCACTTTTGGTACTGCGTGCACAGATACGGATGCCTCTTTATATTCTGCCGGAAGTGAATTTAAGATATTGTCTTTCACTACTTCCTGAAACATATTAAAATCCATCATATAATTATCATTCCTTTCTCAAATAAACAGGAGAGGTTATTTTCATAGCCTCTCCCTAAACAATCCATATGAAGTTTTATCAAACTTTTCTTCTTTTCCTTCTACGGTTCAGATAAATCCCCGCACCGATCAGGAATCCTCCTGCTACACCAAACAGCCAAGGCTTATAACCTCCACCGGTCTGTGGAAGTTTCGGCTTCTCCGGCTTATTCTTCAGCTTCAGTGTATAAACTACATTCTCCACAGCGCTGTCATCATACTGAAGCAGCACTTCATGCGGTGTCGTATCAATGACATACCCTTTCGCAGCCTTTGTCTCTACGACATAATACGGAATATCTTTCTCGAAGTTCCCCTCTTCATCGTAAGTGCCAATGTCAAGCAGATCTGTCTTAGCATATCCCTTTTTGTCTGTGATAAGTTTTGCAAGCACTTTTCCATCCTTATTACGAAGTTCAAACTCTACTCCCTTGATTGGAGACTTTGTCTTACTGTCCGTTTTATAGATTTCAACCGCTCCCTTCACTCTTTCATCAGACATTGCAACCTTTTGGATCTCCCCGGTTTCTTCTACCGAAAATTCCACCTCATTGGCGATCAGATAACCATATGGAGAAGCGGTTTCCTTCAAGGTGTAATCCCCTGCCGGAATTGCTTCTAACTGGTGCGGCTTTCCGTCGGTTACCCAGGATGCATACACCTCGCCATCGGAGTCAATCACCTCTAAAGTTGCACCTTTTAATTCCTTTCCGGTTGTAATGTCCGTTTTAGATACTTCTACAATGATCGGTGTCTCTTCAACCGTGATCTCTTTTTCAAGCACTGCCGTCAAAGGATCTTTATAGGTAAAGTCCACATCATAGACCGTATCATCCATCACATAACCTTCCGGAGATTCCACCTCTTTTACATAGTAGTTTGCCAGAGGAAGATCTGCTGCAAAGATTGCCTGTCCACTGGCAGTAGTCACTGCAGTATCCACCATTGTTTCTGCCTTTACCGCAACTTCACCGTTTACATCAAGAATGTCCTCCTTCGCAAACACACCATACGTTGCACCCTCTACCGGATTCTTTGTCACACCATCCGTTTTGATCACACTGAGTTTTGTTTTTACTCTCTCATTCACAAAATCAGCATTTCCATAAACCATATCGGTATGGTCATCCTTATAAGTAAGCTCTACCTGGAACGGCTCCTCGCAAAGCACAAATCCCTTTGGTGCTTCGATCTCAACCACCTGATACTTGCCGAGCGGAAGATCCTCAATAGATGCTTCCCCGTTCTCATCGGTAGTCATTGTGGCAACAACCGCTCCTGCAGATGCCGGAACGCCATTGATCATTTCCAGTGTGCGTTTTCCGTTCTCATCTTTCTGATGATCCGGTGTGTAAATATCCTCGGCTGCGATCAACTGGAATACAGCCCCCGCAAGATTCTGTTCTTCATAGATAAAATCAAGACTTCGATCCTCTTGATCAATGGCACTCATAATGCGGTCAACGATCGTATCATACTCTGTACCGGTAAGTACCTCACCGGCTTTGGTAATACTGATACTCCCCTTTACCGGAGTATCTTCAATCACAACTTCGATCACAGGATCACCATCACTGTCCTCTTCCACCTTTACGGCTCCATCCTTTTCCACCACGAAAGAAAACTCTTCCTCGTAAATCAGATAGCCATCCGGAGCAGTGATCTCTTCCACCTGATAATTGCCATATTTCAGTTTCAACGGAGTGGTGATCGTTCCGGAATCATCAGTTGTAAATTCACTCACCTTATCCTTTCCAACCTTCTGTTCCACATACTCATCGGTATCTGTATTCCTGATCTTGAACGTAACACCGGAAAGACAGATTGTGCTGCCACTTTCAGCATCCTTTTTCACCATCCGGATATATGCCTTAAATGGTGCATAGTTTAAGATCCGGTATCTCTGCGGTATTCTGGAATCCTCAGTCACCTCCACCGTAAAATCATCCGTCTTATACAGATTGTGAGGTACTTTCGTCTCCTTCACAAGATATGTTCCGTATGGAAGTTCCTTAGAGCAGGCATAGCCTTTCTCGTCAGTGACCAGAGTATCATAAACCTTAGCCGCATCCCATCCCACCTTATCAATCTCAGACTGAAGTTTCACGGTAAATTCTGCACCTTCCACATAATCCGTCTCCGTATCATCCCCATCGGTTGATACTTTGATGATCTCAAAAGGCTGCTTCTTTACTGTTTCCACCACATGACGGGTAACAGAAATGTTCTGGTGTGTATTCGGCTCTTTAGAATAGTCAACCTCATACTTTGTTTCATCAAGCAGATATCCTTCACTTGGCTCGATCTCCTGAATATAATATTTCCCATAATAGAGATTTCCAAAGTTAAAGTTTCCTGCTTCATCTGTCTTCACCGTTGCAAGAAGCGCACCTGCATTTGCAGGTGTTCCGGTACTGTAAAAATCCGTCCCTGCAGTCGATGTGATGTTATCGTTTCCGGCATAGGATACGATTCCTCTGCCATCCGGATAATTCACCGTTTCCAATGCATACAGTCCATAGGTTGCACCGGCAAGTCTGGCATCTCCCTGTGGATCAGAAGTTTCTTTGTCTTTCTTATCAACGGATACATCACAGCGGATCGGTGTATTGGTCATTTCCACCGTATCGAATGAACCATAATCCGGCTTTACTTCCCATACCTTTCCATCATCACGGTATCCATCTGGGACAACCACTTCTTTCACATAATACACATCCTGCTGTTTCACAAACTTCTCAGATGCCGCTCCGTCCAGATCTTCATCATAATAAAATACCGGTACTTCTGCTCCGGTATCACCATTCATCAATACCCTCTGCGTGCAGGCAGCATCCTTAAACACGGCAAAACCGGCACCTTTGACAAAATTACCAGACTCGGAATCCGTTTTCTGTACGAGAACACCTACCGTTTCCGGCGTCTCCTTTGCCTCAAAAGCTTTTCCGGCTTTTGTAACCTTTCCACTCTCATCATACTGTGTAAAATACTCCAGACCGATTTCATACACATTTTCATCCACCTGATAACCATCCGGTGCTTTTACTTCCTTCAGGTAATACTTGGATTCTGTCAACACCTCAACACCGGATGCTGCCAAACCGTCTGAATTGGTAACATTCAGTTTACACAACAGATCCGTGCAGGCACTATCCTCATAAAGATAATACTTTGCTCCAGCTACCGGAGTTCCTTTGTAAGAATCTGTCTTATGAAGCTGAAAACTTCCCAGCTTGTAGTTTGATGTTACCTTAACTGTCGCTTCATCCGATTTCTGATCTATAAACTCCTCCAAAAATGTGATCTTCTGCTGAGACACAACGGTCGGTGTCCACTTGGAACCACCCTTTTCATCACTGTATGCTTTTGCCCTTACTTTAATGGTGCTGTCATTCTTCGTGATCTTATCCATCGCCGTCTGATTACAGTACAGATAAAAATTGGATGACGCCTTTGACGCATCCGTCTGTGCCACACAGATATCATACTTCTTCAGATCATTTTCATCATCAATCTTTGATGCATCCGTTTTGATCTCGCCTGTGGTAAGACCTGCCGGAGCACCGCTGATCGTGTATTTGATGTTTTTGATCGTGCCCTTCTTCGTGCGGACGAACTTCTCCTTACTGCGGTATAACCCGTCAGCCACCTTTTCCCATTTACTCTTCGCCGGAGAAATAGAATAGCTGATCGACTTGGTAAGTCCGTTGTCATTGTAATCATCTGTGCTGTATTTCTTTGCATCCGTTACCAATGCAGAAATCTTTGCATATGTTCCGGTATTGCCTTTACCATAATAACTGAGCTTTACCTCACCATTCAGCACATGGATCGCTGCACCGGTAATAAAGTAATCTTCTGTCGCATGTCCGGAAGAATACTTGCTGTTGTGACAGGTTTTATTTAACTCTCTCACACCGTTCACCAGACAATAGGTGATCTCTGGCTTCACTTTCTTCGTACTGCTGGATTTGCTCACTGTTCCGTTTGTTGTCTTTTTATTCAGATCCAGACAATAAACAGAGTGGTGGTAATAATCCCCGGACTCCGAAATATATTTAACCCCCATGGAACGACCACAAAACTTTGCATAACCGGAAAATCCCACTTTCATGGAATCTTTACCACCTTTTGTTCCTGTTGCCGGTGCTGCCTTCAGCATGGCAGCCGGTGCTCTCTGAATGGATAATCCCTTTACGATCTGCGTATCAAGGTCAATATATTCCGTATCTTCACTTCCGGGGGCAGGCTCCTCGTCATCAGCAGTTTCCGTAGTATCCTCTGTCGGAGCTGCTTCTGTGTTATCTGTCTGCTCCGTAGTGGTTTCTTTCACCGCGATGGTTCTATGCACCAGATAGGCATCCTTCCCGCTGACAGGTTCAACCTTATAGTAAGTATCATAATCACCCGGCTTGTCTGCATCAAAGCTTCCCTGATCCGGATAATAGCTTACTGCCACTTTCTCCTGCTCATAAACGATTCCTTCCATATCATTCTCTCCGACAGAGCCATAGCGGGGGGCGACCACGATACCCCCAGCCGTTACCACTTCATCTTCATCAAGATCAGTACAGACATCGGCATCATACACTGAAAGCGTCTTTGTATCCTTCTCCTCATCAGAACCGGAAGCAAATACATTACTACTTGGAAGTGCAGCTCCAACCGTAAGAACCGCAGCCATCATCATTGCAACTGCTCTCTTAAAAATCTTCTTATTCATTCGCTGTTCCTCACTTTCTGAAATATTCTCTGTGCGAATCATATTTCCCACCATTCACCAGAGATTGTGAGGATTCTCCCCGACTCTCCGGCGAAAAAAAGGCACACCTTCCGGCATGCCTTTTACCCATCAAGTCGGTTCGCACAACCAACTTCCCTTATTCCATTGTAATATAATCAATCAGCCGTTTTCCTGTTACGGCTTCTATATAAAGAATCATTCTGATCATCTTCATCAAGGTTGTCACCTCCTCTCCATTCGTCCACAACTAAGAATCAATAACATAACCTTCAGGATGTCACAGCTAATAAGAAAAATGATTTTAAGGATCTCCAAAACTGCAAGCAGTAAATGCAATCCCAGCCATGCACCTCCCTTTATCACCGATAAAAGAAAAACCATTATTGTACTGATCACTCTTCTTACCATAACCATCCCTCCGATCATGCCCATTTCATTACATTGTCTACCATTTCCTCACTTGCAGTCTGTTCCTTCTTCTGAGAAACAGTCTCTGTCTGGTCAGCTTGTTCCTGCATCCCGTTTGGCTGTCGCATTATAGCCGACATCATAGTATCTGCTATACGAACAAGCATCTCCTGGTACAATTCCTGTTTTAAATCCTCCCGCATCTGATTTCCAAATTCCAATAAATCTTGTTTTGTCAGCGGTGCCTCTTCCTCCTGCTTCTCCTTTTTACACAGTTCATCGATAGATTTCCCGGATACATAAGCCTCCAGTGCTTCCATAATAAACTGGTTCTTGGAACGGTATATATCCGAATCCAAATTATTGATGATTCGAAACAACTTTACATGAGTTGGATTCTCCATGCTAAACCGCAGACAAAACTGTTCATACTGCTTTCTTGCCATTGCTTCTCACGCCTTTCTATCCAACTCTTCGAATGGTACGCTCCAGATAAATCTTACCAAGATAATCAAAACCTTTCGCATTTGCCCGGATATCTTCAATGTATCTGACATTTCTCTGCTGCATCTGTCCAAACCGTTTCATTACCGTTGCACCACCGCCCACAAAGATGATCGGTGTCAGATCCATGTTGTAACCAAGCTCTCTGATATAATTTGTGATCGTCTCACAATACTTGTGAAGTTCTTCCAGAATAATGTCCTTGTACTGATCCGGCAAGTTGTCTGCTCCATTGAGCATGACCTGTTGAATGTCATACTCATCCACCTCTGAATTAAGCTTTCTGACACATTCCTTATTAATCTGTTGGATACAGGTAATAATACCAGAGTTCTTTGTCACACAAACCGATTCATCCGGACTTTGATTGATGATCGGCATCAGATCAACGGTCCATGAACCAATATCAACAACAAGCACCTTTGCCGGAAACTCACTGATCTCGCTGGCAACCGCTGCAAAGCACTGCGGATATACCGAAATCCGCTCAATCGTAATATGATACTGCTTTTTCTCATACTTAAATGTTACTTCCCGGTTCTGATCCAGATACTTGATAAATGCCTCTTTCTCTTTGCCAAAACGGGTAAGAGGAAGTCCCACTGCCCAGTAGACATTAGCAGTTCTCTTTCCAAGCCGGTCTAACTCTTTGGCTGTCGCAGCTAATGAAAGCAGATAATACTTTTCATCCTCCACCTTGCTGACCTTTAATCGCTCGCTTCCGACCTTATAATACTTTCCATCTTTCTCCAAGACGTTTTCAAACAATGCCGGCTCCGTGGTAATCTCACGAATCCCGGAAGTAAAAGTTTCGTGTACTGTTTTCATATTTGACCAGCCGTGGTCAATAGCGATAACTACTGTATTTTTATCCATAATGATCTACTCCTTTACTTTTTGATTATGTAATGTATGCTATTCGCACCCGCCCCCGCATACAATGTAATATTTACTAAGGAATTTCTGATGAAGCTGCCTGTCTGCTTGACTGCATTCACGACACATTCTATTGAACATGAGCTCCTCTTCTGCCGTTTCGAGGATAAGGTATTCTACATAGATACCTCTGTGGTTTATTATCCATCCGCCACGTTTACATTTCCTTCGGAAAGTCCACCTTGTTCGCTCCGCTTTCATCTCTCGATACTTCAGCTCTCCAATGGCATAACTACGACTGATTCAATGTCAGGTGTCGCACCGGATTTTTACTTCATCAGAAACTGGTATTCAGTTGTGAAAGGCTGTGATACAATGACCATCAACCTTGTATCACAATTATAACTTTGTATCACGGCACTGGCTAATCGCCTGATGGTACAATTTGCCGTTATCTCTATACTTTTGTACCATCCTCTGGTACTTTTCCTTTCACAAACCGATTATGCTCCGGTTTCCAAGTAATTCTGATAATTCACAAAAATTTCTCTCATATCCCGTTCCGTGTCAATGTCCATATCCACTCCAAAGGATTCCATAGCTACCTCCAACGCCTGATCAAAGGATTCCAGCGTATCATCGGCACAGGATATACAGGCACAATCATCAAATGAACGAAAACCCGGCTCTAAAATACGGATTAGCCGAAGTCCTTTCTTTCGTACCATTTCATTCTTGGCATGTTCAATCCTTCTTCCCTGCAGATTTTCATGAAAATCCTTTGACAGAATAAGTACACCCTTTTCCTCTGGGAAATACATATCTAACGATACTCCGATCAGTTCCTCTGTATCATATTCCACACATATGCCATACTTTTTCATATAAAAGCGAATGACTGCGGTTCGGATATTGTTCTCAAAGCGCATCATATCTCTGCGATAACGGTATCGAAATACACTGTTTTCTCTCCGTATCTTCTCCGAACAATAAGGACAGATCCTGCCCCGGCTTCTGCTATAAATGGAAGCCCGCCATTCATTTCCACACTCTCTGCAGGTCCACCAGATCATCTCTCTGGAATTTTCCTTATACATTGCAGGTGTCAGATCTCCATTCTGCACAGACCATTCCTCTGACAGTTCCGGGTTTGTTGTTGCCAGATCATTGATGCCTGCCTCCAACCGCATCCCGGAGCAGCCACTACATTCA
>OGPZ01000376.1_pt1 | contig 41203 bp, 37 predicted proteins | sample 1553111 | NCBI WGS metagenome assembly OGPZ01 (sample SAMEA2579968, study PRJEB22360) | human gut metagenome
CAAACCTTCCTTCTTCGGTCTGGTAGGCACAAGTAACCAAAGTAAGAAGCTGCTCTCCATAAGAAGGTGTCACCCCGGTATCATATACCGACAGTTTCCTACAGTTCTTCACATAATTTGCATACTGCTTTTTATCCAGTTTCCCCGGATAATTATAGTATTTGAATACATCTTCTTCGTTTTTGTATACCTTTGAATAAAAGGCCGCCACAACCTCATACTGCCTTTTTTCATACAATGTATCAAAATTTATGATCTTATGTTTTTCATAAAAATCTTTCTTTTCAAAACCCATCAGATGGGCAAACATCATGCCACTTTTCATGTGATGTCCATACACCATCAAATTGTTATGCACATCCTCTGTATCGCATTTCGCATCCAGAAAGGGCAGTCCGTTCACATCCTGCTCCTTCTTAAAATTCCGGTGAAGGTAATACTCCGAATCCTCCGGCGTAAGCATAACCGGATAATCGATCTTCGTGTTCTCTACCTGGAGCCAGCCGCATATATCTTTGTTTCTGCTGTATAGTTTTTTAAATTCCTTCAGCATTTTCTTCTGGTTCTGGCCGGACTGCTCCACCGTGTCCGTACCCGCGTCCGCTTCCTGCTGCCCCTCTTCTTTCAGTGCAATCAATTCATCCAGTTCATTCTGGGTTTCATGAGCCGCATAATAGTAGCGAAACAAATACACGCCGCTCCCGACAAAGACCAGAATACACACTACCAGCAGTACATTCAGCATCACTTTCTTTTTATTCATAAACGCCTCCGCATGGATGTAAATTTGATTCCATTTTCCCTTCGTTCCGGCCCCAGTGCCTCAAATCCCATAGCTTCATAAAATCCTACTGCATAAGGAGATGAATTTACCGTAACTGCCGGTATCTTTGGCTTTCCTTCCAGGACATAAGACACAGCCACCTGCATCAGACTGGTGGCGATCCCCAGATGATGAAACTTATCTCTTACAAACAACAGACTGATATGCTGTCCGCTGCGGAGTGCCAGCACGCCTACCAAAAGCCTGCCTATATAACATCCCCAGAAAGTCATTTCGCCCTGATTGACTTTTTCCACCATATTGCTATAAGTGACAAAATGGCGAAAAGTCGCAATACCCATTTCTCCATAATCCGGTGCCTCGTATTTCATAAAAGTTTCCCAAACCAGGTCCAGCGCCCCCCTGAGTTTATCCGGACCGATCTTACATATCTGCATTCCTTCTCTTTCCCCTTAATTTTAAATCAAGCCACGGACTCCCCCACAGGGAAAGCACCGTGGCCTTTTTTAATCTTTATGGATTATAAAGTCTCAAATGTATCGCGGATCGCCTTGATGAAGTTCTGGCTGTTCAGTACAGTCACATTCTCAAGATCTGTGATCAAAGCAAGGTCTTTGGTCATCTTTCCATCCTCGATGGTCTTAAGAGTAGCTTTTTCCAACTTGTCAGCAAATTCCTGCAGTTCCGGAATACCATCCAGTTCGCCTCTCTTGCGGAGAGCTCCTGTCCAGGCAAAAATAGTAGCTACGGAGTTGGTAGAAGTCTCTTCGCCTTTCAGGTGTTTGTAGTAATGACGCTGAACGGTTCCGTGAGCAGCTTCGTACTCATAAACACCATCCGGTGAAACCAGTACAGAAGTCATCATAGCCAGAGAGCCACAGGCAGAAGATACCATATCACTCATTACATCGCCATCGTAGTTCTTGCAGGCCCAGATAAATCCGCCTTTTGTCTTCATAACGCGTGCTACTGCATCATCGATCAGAGTATAGAAATACTCAAGGCCTGCTGCCTCAAACTTCTCTTTATACTCATTTTCGTATACTTCTGCAAAAATATCTTTGAAACGATGGTCATATTTCTTGGAAATTGTGTCCTTTGTAGCAAACCACAGATCCTGTTTTGTATCCAACGCATAACTAAAGCATGCCCTTGCGAAACTGGTAATGGATTTGTCTGTGTTGTGCATTCCCTGGATCACACCCGGACCGTCGAAGTCATGAATCAACTCTTTGGTCACAGTTCCGTCTTCTGCGGTAAATACAAGCTCAGCTTTTCCTTTACCCGGTACGCGGATCTCCGCATTTTTATACACATCACCATAAGCGTGACGAGCCAGTGTAATTGGCTTTTCCCAGTTTTTCACACATGGTTCAATGCCCTTTACCTGAATCGGTGCACGGAACACAGTTCCATCCAAAGCCGCACGGATCGTTCCGTTAGGAGATTTCCACATTTCTTTCAGATCATACTCTGTCATGCGGGCTGCGTTTGGTGTAATCGTAGCACATTTTACTGCTACGCCATATTTCTTTGTAGCCTCTGCGGAATCAAATGTTACCTGATCGTTGGTCTCATTACGATACTTAAGCCCCAGATCATAATACTCTGTCTTCAGATCAATGTATGGCAGCAACAATTCGTCCTTAATCATCTGCCACAAAATTCTGGTCATCTCATCTCCATCCATCTCTACGAGAGGTGTTTTCATTTGGATTTTTGCCATGTTCCTATGCCTCCTGAATATTTTATTAAAATTATGCCTTAACTATAGCACATTGCTGTAAGTCTTGTCAAAGCCGCCAGATCATACCTTTTTTCTAGGAAAAATATACCACTTCTTCTTTCGGCGGCTCACAAGGCTCTACCGAATCCGCATACAGCATTGGCACTACCCCCTGCTGTCTTTTGGAAAATTCCGGTTTTACCTCAACGGTTACTTTTACCCAGCTGTCCGTCTTAAAATCAGCTGCTTTTTTGTAATGACAGATAAAACCGATCTTGGCAATATCGTCGGCGCAGCAAGTCATGGCTGCTCTGGCCGGTACAAACGCATCCTTTGGGAATGTACGATTCCGGTAAACCTGTCCCTTGAATGTGATTTTTTTGCCTTCGTACTTTTCCGGATGTTCCCCCACATCCAGATACCACAGGCCAAAATCATCGTCCTCCAGAACGATCTCCGCTGCTTTTACATCATATGGCAGTTCTTCTTCAATATTGCTTTCCACCGTTCCATCCGCATTTTCAAAGATCACCTGTGTTCCACGGTTGATGGCCTTTACATTACGCCGCATGGATGGGCGGTTCATACTTTGATCGCATCGGTTGAAAATCACCAGATCCGACATTTTAAAATGCTCCATCATCAAAGACTTCATGTTGTTTACATACACATCAAATGTCTGGGCATTTACCGTAGTAAACGTCTGTACTACCGTCCAGTTTTCCGGCAGTGTCTCATTTAACAGTGTCTGCATGTTCCACATACCGTTAACCTCGATCACAATACGATCCGGTTTATATTTCTTTACCAGTTTATTACAGTAGTCTTCTGTCAGATCTTCTTCCTCTTCAACGACAACAGGCTGTACTCTATTGTCCATTAAAAGCACATCACTCAACCCGATTTCCCCTTCTTCCGTCAAGAGTAAAAGGGTCTTCAATCCGTCTTCAAAGTTTCCTTCCTGCAGGATTTCTTTTATGCAGGTAGTCTTTCCACTTTCCAGAAATCCCGTAAAAAGGTACACTGGTATATCTCGATTGCCAAACATAACCTTTCCTTTCTTTCCATATTAAATATGGAACAATGCCTTAATCTCTTCTTCTTTTAACTGTGCTCCGATCACACAGAGACGACCAGTGTAGTCAGCGCTTCCTCTTCGCACTTCATACTCCCCTGGAACCAGGTCAAAGTGGAACCATTCTCCTTCCACTGCCGGCACGATTCCTTTGGCACGAAGGATGCTTCCATAGGCATCTCCCTCTGCGGAGAGTTTTTTCAAAATCTCTGTCAGTTCTTCTTCACTGTACTTGTGCGGGGTCTCCATACCCATGCTGGTAAATACATCATCTGCATGATGGTGGTGGTGATGCTCGTGATCATGATCATGGTCATGTCCACAGCAGCAATGTCCGTCTTCATGGTCATGGTGATGGTGCTCATGATCGTGGTCGTGATGATGTCCACACTCAGGGCATACATCTTCCTCTTCCAGCAATTCCAATTCCAGGGAATTGCTCTGCTCGATCGCTCCCAAAATCTGCTTTCCGTCAATCTGATCCCATGGTGTGGTAATGATGGCAGCTACATCATTTTTTTCTTTGATCAGTTTCAGTGCTGCATCCAGTTTTTCATCTGAAATGTTGCCGGTACGGCTGAGAACGATGGTCTTGGCACTTTCAATCTGATTGTTATAGAACTCACCAAAGTTCTTCATATACATTTTGCATTTTGTAGCATCTGCCACGGTTACATAACCGTTCATCTCTACATCTTCGTGGTCTTCCATCACGGCAGAAACAGCCTTGATCACATCCGACAGTTTGCCCACTCCGGATGGCTCAATGATGATACGGTCCGGTGCATATTTCTCAAGTACCTCGTTTAATGCAGTGCCAAAATCTCCTACCAAAGAACAACAGATACATCCTGAGTTCATCTCCGTGATATTGATGCCGGAATCTTTCAAAAAACCGCCATCGATACCGATCTCACCAAACTCATTCTCGATCAGCACCAGCTTTTCTCCCTGAAAAGCCTCTGAAATAAGTTTTTTGATCAAAGTTGTTTTACCGGCTCCTAAAAAGCCTGAAAAAATATCAATTTTTGTCATGATCCTGCCTCCAGTCATTTTATATAGATGTCTTACCCGTCAATAAAGGCTGTTGTTTCTGCAGCCAGTCATCTGCCTCCTGCAGTCCCTCATCGGTAAAATCAAACTCCTGACTTACCGGTGTCTCAGTAGTCTTTTCCAATATATAAGGGCCCTTCCACGCTGTCGCCACCAGTTTAGGTGCATCTTCTTCTCCGCCCTTACCTATCCGGAAATTCATGCCACGGTAACTTCCTTTAAAAACAGTTTTTTTGTAATATTGTATGGAATAAAGAACAATGCCTTCCATATGTTATGCCTCCTTCCATTTACGCATATGAAGTAGTATAACACATTTTTGTGAAAAATGCTTGCCTTTCTCATAAAAAAGTGGTTTACTATATTCGTGTGACTATATAAATATGAAGTAAATGGAGAGTGACCTATGAAAAAAGTTGTAAAATTTGGCGGAAGTTCCCTGGCAAGCGCAGAGCAGTTTATGAAAGTCTGCGATATTATCCGTGCCGATGAAAGCCGCCGTTATGTTGTGCCTTCGGCACCGGGAAAGCGTTTTAATGACGACATCAAAGTAACGGATATGCTGTACCGTTGTTACGAGCTGGCAGAAAGCGGCCAGCCATTCAACAAACAGATGAATCAGATCAAAGACCGTTACAACGAGATCATCCGTGGACTGAAATTGGATTTTTCCCTGAACGATGATTTTGAAACCATCAAAAAACAGTTTCTTGCCAAAGCCGGCAGAATGTATGCTGCTTCTCGTGGCGAATATCTTAACGGCAAGATCATGGCCAAATACCTTGGCTTTGAGTTTATCGATTCTGCCAATGTGATCCGTTTTGACAAAGACGGCCATTTTGATGCTGATACAACCGACAAACTTCTTTCTGAGCGTCTGGCAGCTTATGACCATGCAGTTATCCCTGGTTTTTACGGCGCCATGGCCAACGGAACCGTTGTTACTTTTTCCCGTGGTGGTTCCGACATTACCGGTTCTCTGGTAGCAAAAGCGATCCATGCGGATCTGTATGAGAATTGGACCGATGTTTCCGGTGTTCTGGTAGCAGATCCACGGATCATCAACAACCCAGAAGTCATTCACACCATTACCTATACAGAGCTGCGTGAGTTAGCTTACATGGGTGCTTCGGTACTCCATGAAGATGCTATCTTTCCAGTCCGCAAAGCCGGGATTCCGATCAACATCCGCAATACCAACGCCCCAGAGGATGATGGTACCATGATCGTAGAAAGTACCTGCCGCATCCCTGCTTATACAATTACCGGTATTGCCGGAAAGAAAGGCTTTGTAGCTGTTAATATTGAAAAAGATATGATGAACTCCGAGATCGGATTTGGCCGCAAAGTTCTTCAGGCTTTTGAAGATAACGGTATCAGTTTTGAGCATATGCCATCCGGTATTGACACCATGACCATCTTTGTTCATCAGGATGAATTTGCACCAAAAGAGCAGCGTGTTCTCTCCCGCATCAATGAACTGGCTCAGCCGGATACGATCGACCTGGAGTCCGACCTTGCTTTAATCGCAGTGGTTGGCCGCGGCATGAAGAGTAGCCGTGGTACAGCCGGACGCCTGTTCTCCGCACTGGCTCACGCCCATATCAATGTAAAGATGATCGATCAGGGTTCCAGTGAGTTGAATATTATCATCGGTGTAAAGAATGTAGACTTCGAAGATGCTATCAAGGCTATCTATGATATGTTCGTTATGTCCCAGCTGTAATCAATCTTACCAGCGGATATGTGAAACCTGCCTGCAGGCAGGATCTTATAAAAAAGAAGTTATTTCCACTGGGGGAGATGCTGTGGTGCACCTCCCCGGGAAATAACTTCTTTCTTTTTACTGGATTACGATTTGGGCGTGTGCCGTGGAATCTTCTATCATTTTACGATATTCTGTTTCCCGCTCTTTTGGTATGTAGATTACCGCATTTTGTCCAATCGTGGCAAAGGCTCTGGATCCTATTTTCTTGAGTTTTTTAGATTTGATGACTATCTTTTTTAATGACTGACACCCCGAAAAAGCCTGGGCTCCTATCTTTTCTACATTCGCCGGAATCGTCAGTTCAGTAAATTTCTGTTCCTCAAATGCCAATTTTCCGATTATTTTCAACTTTGCCGGCAACTTGATTGTCTTGATTTTTCCACTGATTATTGAAGGATAAAAAGCCCCTTCACCTATAACTGTTACATTATCCGGCAATTGCAGACTACTGATCTGCGTGTCCGAAAAGGCATATGCATCAATTCGTTTTAGTGTTTTGGGGAACCTCACTGATTTTAATTTTGTAAAGTTACCAAATGCATTATGACCTATCCTTTCCACACCTTTTTTCAATACTACCTTTTTAACCTTTCCTCTTAGTGAACTCCATTTATATTCATATCTTGTTGCTTTGTCATATCCCCCAGCTATTCCTTCCGGTAACTTTCCTTTCAAATACTTACCCGAAATCGTCAATGTCTTATTGGATGCTTTGTACTTATATGTTACCGTTTTTTGTTTTGCCATACATGGACTGGCACACATGGTAACTGCCAGACTCATGCACAATATAAATACTATCTTTTTCATTCTGATTCCCCCATTCTTTGTATTAAAAAAAGTTGATCATACTTTCTGCTCATTACCCTTTTACTGCACTACAATCTGAGCGTGTGCCGTAGAATCTTCTATCATTTTACGATATTCTGTTTCCCGCTCTTTTGGTATGTAGATTACCGCATCTTTCCCCATATCCGCAAACGCTCTTGATCCTACTTTCTTGAGTTTTTTTGACTTGATAACTATCTTTTTTAAATATTCGCAACCGCAAAACGCCCTGGTCTCAATCTTTTCAACCTTTGAGGGGATTGTCACTTCTGACATTTTCTGTTCTTCAAAAGCTGCCTTTCCTATTTCTCTCAATTTCGCTGGTAATTTTAATTTCTTTATTTTACCGCTCACCATTGTAGATTTAAAGGCACTACTTTTAATCTCCTCTATTTCATCCGGTAAATCCAACTTCTTTATTCTGGTATCGCAAAAAGCATATGCACCAATTGATTTCAAACCTTTCGGGAATTTCACAGATTCCAGTTTACCAAAATCTCCAAACGCATTATGCCCTATTTTTTTAATACCATCTTTCAGTATAATCTTTTTCACCTTCATTCTCAGCGGGCTCCACTTATAATCGTATTTTGTTGCTTCATTGTACCCTTCTTTTTCCGAAAAATCTGGCGGTAATTTACCCTTTAAATACTTTCCTGAAATGGTCAAAGATTTATTGGATGCTTTGTACTTATATGTTACTTTCTCTTGTTTTGCCATACATGGACTGGCACATGTGGTCATTGCCAGACTCATGCACAGTATAAATACTATCTTTTTCATTCTGATTCCCCCATTCTTCCATATTAAAAAAGCTGATCATACTTTCTGCTCCCCTCCTTCTTACTGCGCTATGATCTGAGCATGCGCCGTGGAATCTTCTATCATTTTACGATATTCTGTTTCCCGCTCTTTTGGTATGTAGATTACCGCATCTTTCCCCATATCCGCAAACGCTCTTGATCCTACTTTCTTGAGTTTTTTTGACTTGATAACTATCCTTTTTAAATTGTTGCACTCCACAAAAGCATGTGCTCCAATTTTTTCCACATTGGATGGAATCACAACCTCTTTTATCTTATTTTGTCGAAACGCTGCTTTCCCAATGCTCTTAAGATTACGAGACAATTTCAACTTGACAATTCCCCGTTCTTCACCATCCATGTCAAAAGCACTTTCTCCGATATATTTAACACTATCTGGTAAATACACATAGTAAATTGGCGTAGATCCAAAAGCATAGGCATCAATTTTCTTTAGAGTGTTGGGAAATTTCACTGAATTTAATTTAGCAAATTCTCCAAACGCATTATGTCCTATTCTTTCCACACCTTTTTTCAATGTAATCTTTTTGGCTTTCCCTTTTAACGAGCTCCATTGGTACTTGTATCTCGCCGCCTGATTGTAGCCGCCTGTTTTTGACGGCAACTTTCCTTTTAAATATTTACCCGAAACAGTCAATGTTTTGCTAGATGCGTTATACTTATATGTTACCTTCTTTTGTTTTGCCATACATGGACTGGCACATGTGGTTGCTATTAAAACCATACTCAATATAAATACTATCTTTTTCATGCTCTCCTCCTAAATGCTATAACTGGCATACATATATTTCTTTGTTCATCTGTCTCTTAGCCGCTTCCGTACTGACTATGTAATTCTGCATCCCTTTTTGCTCTGCTGCTCCAGCTGTTACCGGCACACATCACGCTCCCTCCCGTAGCCCCTATTTGTAATAACTTTAGTGTAACATACCCCTAATGCATACGCAAGAATATTTTATCATATTTTGTCGATTAGGTTGATTATTGTTTATTATTTACCATCTAAATTTTAATACATTTGTAACATTTCGCCCTTTTATTTATCTTTTTAATCCATCCGCAACCGCCTTCTCGCTAAAATTTATCTCCTGTCCTTTCTTCTCCACCGCAAATTTTGTACCGTCTCCCTTTTTAATTTTTTCTCCTGCAGATAACCGATAGCCAAGGTCTGCCCCATGACCATACACCGCAGCCACGACTTCCTGATCTTTGACAAACACAAGGTTCACCATATCATCATACTCACCTGCCTGCAAAAATCGGCTGTCAAATCCAACCGTCTGCACCATTGCTTCTTTACTTGTATAGGGTGTAAAACAATACATGGTATCCCACTCAAAGGGCACCACTTCATCCCATGTGATCTCTGTTTTATTCACTTGCTTTAGAGCTTCCCCAAGGCGCCTTCCATTGGACGAAACCCTGCCACTATGATTTACCTGGACCATTATGCATGATACCAGCACCATGGCAGCCAGAAAAATGACAGTTGTAATGATTCTCTTTTTCATCTTGATCCACCTCTTCTTTTATGTAATTTTCTCTTCGCAGTTCCATTATACGAAAGCCTTCTTTCTTTGTACACCCTTTTGCGACGAGCGGTCATTTTTCGCGACGAACGGCGCACAAATCCGCATGGGCTCCCTTGCTTTTCCGGTATCTATATAGTAATATGATGTCATACGAAAAACTCAGGGAAGGGGCACATCACTTTGACATCCATTGCATTTATAATCGATTTTATTACTTACTTTTCCGTTTTTTGCTTTGTGTTCCATCTGAAACTGAAAAAATCTGTTTTACACATTTCTTTGGGGTGTGCCTGGGCTGTTTTGGGAAGTTGCTTTTTGTATCTCTACTCCCCGGATTTTTCTTACCGCATTATTATCCTGTTCGGTTTATACCTGCTTTTCCAGGCGAAATTAGATCATGTTTTAGTGTGCTTTTCCCTTTACACACTGATCTCCTACCTGGCAGAATGTTATGGGCTATATTTTTATTCGCTTTTGACCGGCACAAATGTTTTAGACAATCCTTTGATCTTATCCCTTTGCCGTATTTTTGTTTCCCTGTTCTTTTTACTGCTCTGCATCCCGTTTTACCGCGGCACAGTGACCATTTTTCCCTTTTCCCGGCTCTCTGCGAAAAAAAACCTGTTCATTTCCGGCCTTTGTTTTCTACATCTGGGTCTGATGGGAATACTAAACGCCTTTTTTAATTATGATATGAGCACCGTCGGACGACGCCTTATGGTGATCCTCACCCTTATCTTGCTGCTGATGTTTTCAACTATATTCTATTTGTATCTGAAATTAAAAAAGAGCAAGGAAAAATTGGAGGAAAAATCACGCCTCCAGCAATACCAATGGGAACTGGAGAAGCAGCATTATCTGGATCTGCAAAAGAAAGATCAAGCATTACGAAAGTTCCGTCACGATTACAAACACCACATACTTGCCATGCAGGAACTGGCTGCCAGAAAGGACTATGGCGAACTTTTAACCTATCTCAACGACCTGTCCCACATCCAGTCACAGACAGCCTCCATCTCCACCAACAATCCGGTGGCAGATGCGATTTTCAACTATTTTGACAGTATAAAACCTGCTCACACAGAATTTTGCGTGGACGGCAGGTTCCAGCCATTTATGCCGCCGTTCTTTGAAATCCCTTCTGGAAGAATTGTCTCCTTATGGATTTTGCGCTATTTCCCGCTCCACCGTTGTGAATCTGAAATATTGCGGAAAAATAAAAGATGGAAAGCTCTTCCTCACTACAAAGGAATCCCTTTCCATCAGTCGTCGTTATTCACATTCGTTCATTCAAAATTACCGGAACTTCATTGCAGGGGTCTGTCAGCCCACCTCCACATCGGCTCCATAATCCACATTATCAAAGTGGAATCCGAACATCTGGTAGAAGTCTTCCCAGTATCCATCAATATCACCTAACTGTCCGATGTTCTCTGTGGTCACCTGATCCCAGACTTTGGCGATCTCATCCTGTACTTCCGGACGCAGTTCCCAGTCATGCAGAGGAAGTATGCCTTCTGCATCCACTTCTTTTGCCGGCAGTTTATCCACAAACAATCTCTGCATCTGCTCAATGCATCCTTCGTGGAGTCCTTTTTCTTTCATGATTTTATAAACCAGTGAAATATACAAAGGAACGATCGGAATGGCTGCGCTGCTTTGGGTTACCAGTGCCTTGTTCACAGATATGTATGCCTGAAGTCCTTTATCAGCAAATTCCTCCTGCAGTTTTTTCGATGTTTCATACAGGTGTTTCTTCGCCTGGCCGATACTTCCGTCTTTGTAGATGGCGTGGGTTACAGTCGGTCCAATGTAAGAATAAGCCAGTGTCACAGCATTTTCTGCCAGAACATCTGCTTCTGCCAGTGCCCGGATCCAAAGTTCCCAGTCTTCGCCGCCCATGACTTTGACCGTATTTTCAATCTCTTCTTCCGTTGCTACCGGTACCGTCACTTCTTTCACTTCATTGTTTCTAAGATCAATGGTTTTGTTGGTAAATTCTTTTCCTACTGTTTTTAACACGCTGGAAACGGTAGTGCCATCCGGCATGGTCCTTCTCGGCGCTGCCAAGCTGTAAACCACCATATCTACTTTGCCCCAGTCTTCTTTGATTGCTTCGATCACCTGCTGTTTCATCTCAGCAGAAAAACCATCTCCATTAAAAGACTTTGCATAATAACCGTCTTCTTTTGCCAGTTTTTCAAATGCTTTTGTATTGTACCATCCGGCGGATGCAGTACGCTTTCCTTTGGCTTCTTTTTCAAACGCAACACTGATGGTATCTGCTCCATATCCGTAGGTAACAGCAATACGGCTGGCCAGTCCATATCCGGTGGAACCTCCGATCACAAGTACTTTCTTCGGTCCGTCAATCTGGCCTTTTTCTTTACAATATGCAATCTGTCTCCGTACATTTTCCTCACATCCAACCGGGTGCGCTGTGGTACAGATAAATCCTTTCACCTTTGGTTCTACTATCATTTTATATTCCTCCATTTGGATTTTTTTCTATTTCCTATCTCATGATAACATAAAACAGGATCATAAAAAAGTGCAAAATACTTCCTGCCAGCACAAAAAGGTGGAATACAGAGTGAATATATTTCTTTTTCTTGCCAATTCCATACAATACCGCTCCTACTGTATAGGCAACGCCACCGGTCAGCAAAAAGACTGTTCCTCCAAATCCCAGGCAGGCAACCGTTGGCTTGATAAAAAAGATAATACACCATCCCATTGCCAGATAACACACCATAGATAACTTCTGATATTTCTCCAGATCAATGGCTGTCAGGGTCGCTGCTACAAAGCAAGCCGCCCACACAACACCGAAAATAACAAAAGCCACTACCGGATGCTCCGGTCTGAGCCCTGCCAGCGTAACTGGTGTATAGGTTCCTGCGATCAGGAAATAAATCGTACAATGGTCGATGACCTGGAATACTTTTTTTGCCATATTCGGATGAAGTCCATGATAAATGCTGGACATAGTGTACAAAAGGATCATGGTAGCACCATAGATCGCTGCCCCTACAACGCCCCAGGCATCGCTGTAGATCACTGCAAAGATCACGCAAAGTACCAACGCCGCTATCGCCAGCGCTCCCCCTACAATGTGGGAAACCATGTTAAATATCTCTTCGCCTTTCGTATAAGACGGCAGCACTCTATCTTTTAATTTTGTTCTTTTCTGACTCATATAGATAACCTCCATTCTCATTTCAAAATCATTCTTTACTGTATCCTAACACGATTTTATTTGATAGTCAACACAAAAACCCTAAGATGCGGTTTTCAAAACTACATCTTAGGGTTTTTCGCAAATCATTTCATCATTTTGTTTTTTTACGAAGCTTGAAGTACACGATCACTGCCGTTGCCACTGCTGCCGCAGCAAACAGGATGATCATTACAAGAATCGGTGCCGCATCTCCCGTGGATGGGGATGTGTCACTACCTGTACCGGTTTCTTCTCCCATCTGAGAGTCGGCTGTACTGCTGCTCTTGCTGGTTCCGGATGTTGAAGATACCGATGTATTCTGACTGCTCTCCTTCACTACATCTTTGTATGCAAGTGCATAAGTCGAGAACTGGTCTGTCTTGAATGTAATGGTATTTTTCACGGCATCCTGATCTTTCAACATGATCACTTTCGTGCCATGTACACGGAAGATCACAAAACTTCTTTCTACTGTATCCGAAGTCTTTCTGAGTTCCTCCGGTATGGAAATCGTCACTGCCAGTGGACTCTTGGTCTCAGTTACCTTCTTGGCCGATCCGCTTCCTACCGTCTTCCACAGTGTTATGTCCATATATCTGCCAACCGAATAACCATTCAAATTAGAGATGATCAGTTCTTTATCCATCTGTGGAACCGAATTATCGATATTTTGCACTTTTAATTCGATATTTACATCACTTCCCTGTGCCGCTGCCCGCTGTTCTGCCTCAGTCAGCACGGATGTTGTCAGGTCTTTTGCATTCGTAGAAAGAACGGTCTGCGGTGCTCCCTGTACAATCTTAACCGTTTTCTTGGTGGTACTGCCTGTCGTCTGGGATGAATCCAGAGTCTTATCTGCCGGCTCCGATGTAGTCTGGGCTTTGCTGTCTTCCTGATCTTCAATCTGTGCCGGCTGTTTCAGTACTACACTGCACTTGGAAACATTTCCTGCATAGTCCGTAGCCACAATAACAAACAGTTTGCTGACCTCATCCGCACTCAAGGCAAAGGTAGATGTCTCATTGTCCACTACTTCCTGCGCCACACCGTTGACCGTAACGCTGGCAAGGTAGTCATCTTTGACTGTGATCTCCCGGCTGTTGACGGTATAAGTATCGCCATCTTTGACATTGGTAACCTGCGGTGCATCTGAATCCTTCCGGTAATCAAAGGCAACCTCTTTGTAAACTTCTCCTGTCTTTTCATCTGTCAGATAGAAATTCGCTACTCCTGCGTCGGTGTTTTTGGTCAAAACCAGCCGCTCCTGTGGATCTTTTCCATCTTCGTCCAGGGAAATGGCACATCCGGATGCCGGCAGGATTGTAATATCTGACAAATACCATCCTGTATCCGAGCGGGTGCCCTTTACCTGATACTGTCCGTCCGATCCCGCTTCCGCATCTCTCCTGTTTACAATCAAAACTCCTTTTGTATAGGTAAACCGATAGTTGTCTGCTTCTCCTCCGGATGGCTCCAGAACACAAGTCTCTACCGCCTTACCTTTCATGGTTACTTCCGGTGCTTTGTAACCGGCTGCCGTCTCTGCCGTCTCACCGTTTACAAATCCTTTCACCTCTACTGTATTCACAAAATCCGGTGTTTCATGATAATACACATTTTGTCCGGTATAGTGAGCTGTCAGCACCGCTTTGTCTACAGTAAGGGAAGCGGTTGTCTCTGCCACTTTTCCGTGATTGTATTTGACATACACATTGGTCACATAACTGCCGGCATCAATTCCTTTGGCCGCCTGAATGTAAAATCTTCCATTATCTTCTTTTACAGCAAAATGCCCGGTGTCCTTTACAACCACTTCCGATACGGTAGCATCCGCATTGGCCTCTTCTGTATTTTTCCATGTAACCAGCTGTCCCGGTGCTGTTCCAAATCCATATACAAGATTTTTCAGTTTTACCCGGTCTGCCGTAATATCGTAAATCGGTTTTGTAATGGTAAATGATTTTTCAGATACATTTCCACCGCCGTCTTTGGCAATAATCGTATATTCCTTGGATCCCTGATCCGGACAAGGGATCGTGATCTTCGCCTCCTGTCCCTCTACCGTAATGGCTGTGCCGGAAACCGTAGTGTCAGTTCCCTCATATAAAGTAGCTGCTGTCAGGTTCACATCGGATATGGTGATTTCTTTTTCCTCCGTAATATACTCTTCGCCATCTGTTACTACCTCGATATCCGGTACCTTGTTGTCAAAGACCATTCCATCTGAGGAAATAAACAGGGACAATCCGGCCCGGTCTGTAATCTTGGCATATACTACGGAGCGGTCCAGTGTCTTTGGTTCCAGATTAAAGGAACTGCCGCTTTCCCATGCCACCTTCTGCAGCTGACTCTGGGTCAAAGCTTTGGATGAAACATAATACTGTATGCCATCTTCATCCAGTCCGCTCAGTGCATCCGAACCGGTAATCTCCACCGCAATGGTGTCATTAAAGAACTTATTAAATGTGATTCCATTCAAAAATTCTCTCCACAGGCTGGAGGCTATTTTCATTCCCTGGCCCTCTGCCAGATATGGTGCTGTTTTATCGATTTTAACGGTCTCTGTAGACTGGTTAAAAATCTCTCCGGTTTCTTTGTTCATGATGTAGAAAGAAACAGCACTGCCGGAAACCGTTGTTTCCTTCTGCCAGTCATCCGGCGAATAAATCGTTTCTGCAAAGGAATCCGGATTCTCACTGGTACTGATAAGATATCCCTGGGCTGCCTCTTTGCCGGCGGCACCTGCCTGAATCGACACATTGGATGTGTACCAGTCATTATTACCTTCTGTTCCCTGGAGTTTGTATTCTTTTCCTTTGGCTGCATCCCTGCGCACAACCGTCAATGTACCGGTAGCCGCCTGGATCTTGTAATCTTTTAAGGTACCACCTGCCGGTGCCAGATCGTAGTACGCCTCTCTGGTTGCCCGGCCTGTAAATGCCACTTTCAACGCTTCACTGAAAGCATCTTTTTCACTGGTCATCAGAGACTCCTGTGTATCTCCGTTGACAAATCCCGTTACTTTCACATGATCTGTAAAATCCGGGATAGTGTTGTAGTACACCTGATGTCCTTCATAGGCTGCCATCAACGTTGCTCTGTCTACTGTCATCGTACATGAAAACTTGGTAGTTGACTGCGCCCGTTCTCCCTCATAATTCACACGGATCTGCTGGGTATAAGTACCGGTATGAAGTCCTGCCACCGGCCGGATCTTGTAAGAACCATCTTCCTGCAGCACCGTCTCAAAATAACTCTTTTCATCCTGGACAATCGGCTCTACGCTGACGATCTTTGGCTGATAATCCACATTATACTTGGCATTCAGAACAATGTTCATCGCCTGTTCCTGACTGCTGTTATCATATCCGTAAGTAACGGTTCCAAAATCCATAGCCTTCACATCAAAATCATCTACCGGGTTCACCATGGTAATGGTAACTTTCGTCTCATTTCCTGCCCGGTCTACCGCACTGACTTCATACTGGGTAGAAGCTCCGGTCTGGGACGGGCTGGTAAGAGTAAATGTATCTTTATCTTTGATGGTCTGTTTTGTGCCACCCTGAGGCTGGTAAGAAATAGAATCCAGATTGTCATCTGCTACCTCAAAAGTCTTTTCATCTGCAATATAAGTATCCTGCAGTGTCTTGCCTTCGCAAGTAATAACCGGACTTTCACTGTCGATGACAATACCGTCAGAAGATACATAAACCGTTCTTCCTGACACATCTACAATCTTGCCGTATACAACAAATTTTGCTGCATCACTTACATTAACCGAGGTGCGTTCGCTTCCCCATGACTGCTTCGGCAGATTTGCGGCTGGGATACCTTTCTCCCCTGCCGATACCAGAAGATAACATTTCAGCTGATCCGATTCACTCTGAGGATCACTGGCATTTAAAGTAACCGTAACGGTATCTTTGAAAAATCTTCCAAAAGTCAACTGGTTCAGTGCCGCACTCCATGTATCTGTGTCCACGGAAAATGTACCGGTCGGATCTGTCTTATCAATGGCAAACGCATCCACGCTGTATGGCTTTGTTACTGCTCCGGTGGAAGTCTGTTTCAGATACACCTCTTTTGGAGCCACATCAATCTGGGATGTAGTGCTTTCCGTATCGCACACAATGGCATCCTGGTAATCTCCTGTCTCTTCGGCAGCAATCTTGTAACCGCTTGGTGCTTTCAGAGAAACATTTCCTGTATACCACTGCATCCCATCTACTTTGTTTCCTTTCACACCCTGAATGGAATAGGATACGCTTGGTGTGATCTGCTTGATAGTAGCCGTCTCAGTCAGCGGAAATTCGTCTTTTTTGTAGTTCGTTCCCTCTGACACCGTAATTCGCAGATCGTAAGTCCCCGGCGTCAAAAAACTCGTCTGCTGACCGCCTTTCCATGTACTGATCCGCACAGAACCCATTCCCTCAATACCGCTCTTGACAGAAATATCAATGGCCTGGGCTTCCGCTGTGTAATAATACTGGTTCTCTATTTTATAAACAAACTGATCCTTAGATGGTGCGATCTTGTTGACTGTAACCGTAGCATGACTGGACTTTACAGATGCCTGATTGTTCTCATCTTCCGCATCGGTTGCCGTTACCTGACAATAATAATCATACTTTCCGGCATTCAGATCTTCATCTACTATGAACTCCCGTTCTTTTGCTGCCGGTCCGCTGATCTTTTCTCCGTCACAGTACCACTGGTAAGACAAGATCACATCACTGTCCACCGCTTCTGTCTCAACACTGAGTTTGGTTGTGCTGTCAATGGCTTTATAATCCACCTGCAGATCCTGTGGCTGCGTCTTTATGACCGGTTCCGCTACCGCAGACTGCTTAGCCGGCTGATTCGCCGCCGCCCTCTTCTTGATCGTTTCACTCTGCCACTGGGATGTCTCATTCTTCTTCGTCTCCGGTGTTGTCTCTGCTTCCGGTGTCTGGGAGACCTCTGCCTTATCTTCTGCTTTCTCGGCTTTTTCCGTCTCTGCCGGTGTTGCTTCCGGCTCTTTCGTAATGACCGGTTCTTCCGTCTCTGTCTCTGGTTCCGGTTCTTCCGTCTCCTCTGCCGTCGGTGTTTCAGATGCTTCTGGCGTCTCTGTAACATTTATGATCTCCACACCGTCATGGCTGCCACCTTCTTCCGCCAAAGATGGAAGCACCACAAAAAGTCCAAGACAGGCAACTACCGCAAAAGCCAGTCCCGCTGCCGCTTTACCCGTTTTTCCCTGTCACAGGCTAAGCATCTTCTCTCTCCATTTTTTCCACTGATCCTTCATATCATCACCATTCCCTTACTTTTTCAATAAACAACTCTATTTTCTTTCGGTCTTTACCCTTTCCATCCTCTTTCTCAACACCGGAACTGGTATCCACACCATCAATACCTTTCAGCATCAGCGCCTGCTCTACATTTTCAGGATCTAAGCCCCCTGCCAGCAGTTTCATTTTATCAGTCTCCGGCAATTTCTTCAGAAGATCCCATTCAAAAACCTGTCCGCTTCCCGGTGCTGCAGCGTCCAGTACAAATCCACAGATTTCCTTTCTCTTATTATATCGGTCAAATTCCGAAAGATCTGTCACATTAAATGCTTTCCATATTTTCAGATTTGCTGCCTGAAGCACCTCATCCGGTACCTCACCGTGAATCTGTATATAATCAAAGCCCGCTCCTTTGATGGCTTTTACCTGCTCTGCCGTAGGTTTTACCGTAACCGCCAACGTCTCCATGTCCGGCGAAAGCAGCCGGATCAATTCTGCCGCCTTTTCCAGTTCAATATTCCGGCGGCTTTTAGGGAAAAAGAGCACAAAACCGGCAAAATCCGGTTTGTACTCATTCAGCCATTCAATCTCCTGTTCTCCTGTAATTCCACAAATCTTAACTCGCTTCACACTTTCCCTTCTTTGCTCACAATAAATTTATCACAAAACTCTGCGCCACTGCATGGCTTACTGTAATAATAACCCTGTATATAATCCGGATCCATCTCCCGGATACGGACCAGTTCCTGACTGGTCTCAATGCCCTCAATGACTACCACCAACTGGATACTGTGTACCATATAGATAATATGCTTTAACAACTCGCTCTCATACTCATTGCTCAGTGCCTTCATGGTAAAAGTACGATCAATCTTTACTATATTCGGTCCCAGTTCTCCGATATTCTGCAAATTGGAATATCCTGTACCAAAATCATCCACAGCAATGCGGAACCCGTATTCCTTTAACTTGTTCCACGCACTGACAACCGCCTTGCTTTTTTCCAGATAGCCGCTTTCTGTCAGTTCAATAACTACGCTGTCCGGGGTAATGCCGGCCTTATGTACCGCCTCCAGCAGATCCGTACAGATCGGGCTCTTCAAAATCTGTATATATGATACATTGATAGACACTTTATAGTCTTTCCTGTATTTCTGGAATTCTCTACAACAGGTAAAAGCCTGTTCCATGACCCACTTTCCTACCGGAATGATCAGACCGCTCTCCTCCAGCAAAGGGATCACCTCTACCGGTGAGATCCATGTGCCATCCTCATCCTGAAACCGCAACAGTGCCTCTGAATACAGAAGGTCCTCATCCTTGGAAATAATCGGCTGGAAATATAAATGGAATCCCTTAAATCCATCTGTCACACACCGTCTCAGCATATTCATAAGATTACGCTTTTTGCGCCAGTCTTCATAATCCTGTTTTTCATACAAATACACTTGATTCTTTCCACGGCGCTTCGCCTCCTGCAGGGCAAATTCCGAATACTTCATAGTCTTCATGTAATCCGCATCCACCGCATCCCCCTGGGTAATGCCACCGGATATGGTATACAAAACTTCATAATGATGCAGCGTCAGCAGCACATCAATACTCTTTCTTACCTGATCGTACAGATCCGCCAGTTCTTCAACCGAATCATGCTTTACATCCACTACTAAAAATTCATCTGCGAACAGACGGAATACACTCTGTCCTTCTTCCAGACACTGCTCTATGCTCTTGGCCACTTCTTTCAATACCATATCCCCATATTCATTGCCAAGTCTTTCATTAATCTCTTTAAATCCGTCAATACCAATGCGCAGAAGTGCTACCGGATACTCACTGATCATATTCGGCCAATACTCTTTAAGAAGATTTTCTCCCAACAGTCCTGACACATTGTCCGCTTCCTGTCGTCTTCCAATCTCATTGATACAGCCAACCAGAAACGCCGCTTCGCCCTCTTCGTCTGCCAGGATCCTTCCCTTGCAGTTGATCCAGATAGGCTCTCCTTCCTTGCTGAGCCAGCGGTATCTCAAGTCGTGCATCTTCTGTTCTCCCCGCAGCAGCTTGCCCAGATCGTCCTGTAACATCGGTACATCATCCGGATAGGTAAATAATGCATGGCTCTCTACCACATTGTGAAATAAGTTTCCCGGAAGTCTGAATCGCTCTAACGCAGATTCCGTTATAAAATATGTATCATTCTTCAGATCATACACATACAAATAATCATTCATACAAGGGGAAAAGCCATTTACTACATCCACTAAATATTCAAAATTAAATTTCTGTTTTTTCATCCCCAAACACCTCTTTTTTTGCGTCTTAAATATCACTTACATTTTACCTCATTTCATGGAAAAAAGAAAGCAAAAAATGGAAAGTTTCCTCTTAAGAAAAACTTTCCATTTTTTATATTCATATTATATTTCAAGTGTTAATGACATCCGTGACATTTGCTGCAGTCACCACTACAGCGCGGCGACTTTCCGCTTTTTTTGTCCTTTACCATTTTGTACACAATGGCACCTACGATCAATACTAAGACCGCACATACTAAAACTGTTCCCATCCCTTATCACCTCCTATTTTCAAGCAGGATCTCACATTTTCAAAGTATTCGCCTTTTTATACGGACGAGCCAGCAGATAAATCAGCGAAACAGCCAGAAGAATCGCTACGACAGACCATACACTGAATGCTCCTGTGAACATACCGCCGATTCCGTTTACGATCAATGCGATGATATAAGCAAATCCACACTGATATCCAATGGCTGTAAAGAACCATTTGGTGTTGTTCATCTCTCTCTTAATCGCACCCATTGCTGCGAAACATGGTGCACACAAAAGGTTGAATGTCAGGAAAGCATATCCTGTTACTGCTGTAAACTGGGAAGCCATGGTTGCATAGACAGAAGTGTCTCCGCCGCCATACAGAATACCCATGGTTGCAACGATGTTCTCTTTTGCTACCAGACCTGTGACAGATGCCACGGTTGCCTGCCAGTTACCCCATCCGAGAGGTGCAAACAGCCATGCAATGCACTTACCGATACGAGCCAGGATACTGTACTCGATCTGATCTTCAGCAAGCATCTGGAAACTTCCTTCTACCCAGCCGAAGTATGTTGTAAACCAGATAATGATCGTTGACAAAAGGATGATGGTTCCTGCTCTCTTGATGAAACTCCAGCCACGCTCCCACATGCTGCGAAGAACAGTTCCTACTGTAGGAAGATGGTAAGCAGGCAGTTCCATAACGAATGGTGCCGGATCACCAGCAAACAATTTTGTCTTTTTCAAAATAATACCAGATACGATAATTGCTCCAATACCCAGGAAGTAAGCAGATGGCGCTACCCAGGATGCACCGCCGAAGATAGCACCTGCTACCATGGCGATAAATGGAAGTTTTGCTCCGCAAGGAATAAAGGTTGTAGTCATGATCGTGATCTTTCGGTCGCGGTCGCTCTCGATGGTTCGGGATGCCATGATACCAGGAACACCACATCCGGATCCGATCAGCATTGGGATGAAGGATTTACCTGACAATCCAAAGCGACGGAAAATACGGTCCATGATAAATGCGATACGAGCCATATATCCACATGCCTCCAGGAAAGCAAGGAAAATAAACAATACAAGCATCTGCGGCACAAATCCAAGCACGGCACCAACACCGGCTACAATACCATCGATGATCAGTCCGTGAAGCCAGTCTGCACATCCGGCAGCATCCAGACCTTTTTCGATCAATCCCGGGATGCCAGGTACCCATACTCCGTAAGAAGCCGGATCCGGCTCGTCAAAGCCATTGTCTTTTACATACTGAACTGCGTCCAGATAAGACATTCCATTGGTTGTCTCTTCATCTGCACCGTCCGGTACTTTATCATAATATACATCAATGTTGTCATTAGCCAGAGTTTCCTCATCCTCTACTTCATAAGAAACTTTGTCTTCGGATGGTGCTTTGAACGCATCAATGTTTTTCTGCGTTGCGTCTGCATCCACCGCATCTTCATCATCGGTTACCAGCACGCCATACGCATCCAGTGCATTGGTTGCCTGACTGTAGTTATCCGCTGCTTCTTCATACGCACTGCCACCGATACCAAAGAGATGCCATCCATCTCCAAACACACCATCATTTGCCCAGTCTGTTGCCCAGGTTCCCACGGTTGTTACAGATACATAGTATACAATGAACATGATCACAGCAAAAATAGGCAGTGCTGCGAAACGGTTTGTTACTACTTTATCAATTTTATCAGAAATCGTCAATTTGTTCTTAGATGCTTTTGTGCAGCAAGAGTCAATGATAGATGTAATGTATGTATAACGCTCGTTAGTAATAATGCTCTCGGTATCATCATCAAATTCTTTTTCCAACTCTGCGATCTCATCGGATACATCCGGCACGCTCTTCATCTGATCTGCGATCTTATCATCCCGCTCCAGAAGTTTGATCGCGAAAAATCTCTTCTGCTCTTCTGCCACATCACTTCCCAGACGTTCTTCCACACTCTCGATGTGCTGTTCAACTTTTTCATCAAACTTGTGGACGATTGTGTTCTTAGTTTTCTTCGCTGCTGCGATGGCTTTGGCAGATACTTTTTCAAGACCTTCACCTTTCAGTGCTGAAATCTCAACTACTTCACAGCCGAGTTTTTTACTCAAAGAGTCAATGTGGATCTTGTCGCCATTTTTTCTTACAACATCCATCATGTTGACAGCCATAACAACAGGAATGCCTAATTCCATCAACTGTGTGGAAAGGTACAGGTTACGCTCCAGGTTGGTTCCGTCGATGATGTTCAGGATTACATCCGGACGCTCCTGGATCAGATAATTACGAGCTACCACTTCTTCCAGTGTATATGGTGACAAAGAGTAAATACCAGGAAGGTCTGTGATAGTAACCTCTTCCGAACCTCCATATACTTTTTTCAGTTTACCTTCTTTCTTTTCAACCGTAACACCCGGCCAGTTTCCGACAAACTGATTGGCACCGGTTAAGGCATTAAACAGTGTTGTTTTACCACTATTGGGGTTACCAGCAAGAGCAATTCTTGTGGACATATTTTTTCCTCCATTCTTGTTTATGTAACTTCTTTTATAGTTTGTTTTGTCTATATTCTATTCGACTAGACTTGCTATAATTAGTTCACACTAACTATTGTGCAAAAATTTTTCCCTCTTTTTATTACACTTCGATCATTTCTGCATCGGCCTTGCGAAGGGAAAGTTCATATCCTCGCACTGTAACCTCCACCGGGTCTCCCAAAGGTGCTACTTTGCGGATGTAAATTTCCACGCCTTTTGTAATACCCATGTCCATAATTCTTCGTTTGACCGGACCTGTTCCTGTGATTTTCTTCACTGTCACAGTTGATCCAATGGATGCTTCTTTTAAAGTCATCGTTCTTCCTCCTCGAATAATAAATGTATTGACCATTCTGTATCGCCCCCTCGCCTTCGCTGGTTGGCAGGTCGTCGAAACCGATTTTTAATTATGTGCTTCGCACATAACGGTTTCTCCTATGTGTATCGCCCCCTCGCCTTCGCTGGTTGGCAGGTCGTCGAAACCATCTTAAAATACGACTTCGTCGTATTGGTTTCTCCTCAAATCATGATCCGCCGTGCCATGTCTTTGCCCAGGGCGACCCGGGAATCCTTAACATTCAAGATCATATTTCCACCAATATCCGACACAACTGTTACCTCTCCGCCTACGACAAAGCCAAGGCTTTCAAGGAATCGTCTCGTCTCGTCCTTACCGCCAATTTTTATAATTTTGTTTGGCTCACCCTTCTTCGCCATCGTTAAAGGCATCATTGCATCATCCTTCCTTTGCAGTTCATAAATTGATATTAGTTTTCATTTACTTTGGTTAGTATACACTAACATTATGTATAAGTCAATATTTTTTTCTTTCACGTTATCCTTCCGATTATATTTCAGTAATAAAAAAAGGAGACATCAGATCTATCTGATATCTCCTGTCAGCGTGCGAAAGAGGATTCGAACCCCCGACACCTTGGTCCGTAGCCAAGTGCTCTATCCAGCTGAGCTATTCGCACAACGCACTTATTATAATACCCTTGTTGTGTGAATTTGTCAACTGTTTTTTTTATTTTTTCTAGTTTATTTTTTAGCCACCGCTTTTACCTCTATTTCTGCACTGATTCCGTTCTGTGCAACCACATAGATTACGGCACTTCCTTTTTTCTTCACCTTGATCTTACCTTTTGAGGATACAGTTAAAATAGAAGGTTTATCCACAATATAACGAAGTTTCTTCGTATGCCATTTGGTCTTTTTACCTTCCGGAAGGATCACTCTTGCATGGATTTTCTTCATCTCACCTATTTTCATGGTCAGTTTACTTCCACTGTAAACCTTAACGGCAGACGGGTTGGCATAAACACGACTGCCCTTTGTCAGAGAATGAAGTTCCAGTGATTTGTTGATCTTAACCTTCTTCTTGCCTTTCTTACGATAGGCTACGATCTTATATTTATACCATGTATTTTTCTTGCATCCTCGGTGAATGTAGGATGTTGTGTCGCCGTTTTTGATCTCTGCAACCTTTTTTAACTTCCGCTCTTTTCCCTTTTCATTACACAGAGATGCATAAATGATATAGCCGTCTGCCTTTTTAACCGGATTCCAACGAAGACCATTGGTTGTCTTTGCGGATTTCACTGTCTGGGTCAGTTTTTGACTGACAGTAACTTTGGTGCTCTTCTGCAGAGCCGGTGTTACTGTTGGTGTTACTGTTGGTTTGACTGTCGGCTTCACGGTAGGTTTCACCGTTGGTGTTACAGTCGGGGTCGCTGTCGGCTTCACGGTAGGTTTCACCGTTGGTGTTACAGTCGGGGTTGCCGTCGGTTTCACGGTAGGTTTCACCGTTGGTGTTACAGTCGGGGTCGCTGTCGGCGGTGTTGTTGGCAGCGCTTTTATTTTTTCCGTTCTTATCTTATGACATCCCCGGCAGGTAAATGTTCTGACACCTTCCTTGCCCGGCTGAGGCTGTGTTGTGATGACGCCCTCGTCCCAGGAATGTGCTTTCAGCTGGTACACTTGACCTGCTGCCACTAATTTCGAATCATACGCACACTTTATGTCTCCGGTATATCCTTCTGCACATCCCTCTGCCAGCGATATATTTTCCCATTTTGTCGAGTAAGCATGCCCAATATTTTCGTGCAGTTCCTTGTTTAACTCTGTCAGATCTTTCTCAGTCACTTCACAGGTGCTGCTGTCTCCTGTCCGATTATCATTAACACCACTGCAATAAGAAGGCTGACCACTGTTATAGTAACTGTTTTTAATGGTTCCACCATCCACATTAACACCTGCAAAACCAGCTGCCGGATATTGTTCATTGATACAGGAAACCTTTCCCAGTGCATAACAGTTTTCAACCGTTCCATTACAATATCCTATAAATCCACCACTCTGTGGACTCCAGTATTTTTCTCCATTCACGCAGTTACTGGCTACATTTCCCAAAGCCACACACCCCAGCATCTGAGGCATTTCATTGGCATATCCTGCAAAGCCGCCTGAATTCCAGTCATACGCATACACTGTCACATTGGCACAGCAATACTTAAAAGTGCTTTCTTCCCAGGCTTCTCCTACAAATCCACCAACGCCCCAGCCACCGTCAACTACACCCATTACCCGGCAGCTAATAAACTGGGACTTATTTCCTGCTACGGCGATAAATCCACCCATACGGCCATCTCCATAAATATTAACCTGGGCTTTGCATTCACTCATATAGGCATAACTGGTATAACCAGCGATACCTCCTACCGCGGTCTCTCCATCGCCATCAGCCCAGTCTCCTTCAAATACCAGTTTTCCCTGTACCCGGCAGCTTACAACCTCTGCCATCGCATTCTCTTTATCGTTTCCAAAAACGGAGGCCGCCAGAATCGCACCATAACCGGTGGAATCAATCTTGTCATTTCCTGATCCACCTTCCGGCTTATAACAATAGGTTCCTTTTATATCCGCACCCAGAATTGTTATATCCTCAAGTAATCCGCAGCCCTTCTCTATGGCATACACATCACCAAAAAATCCGGCTGTCTTTTTCGTCTTGGTTTCATCTACCGTCAGTCCCTGGATCACCTTTCCGTTTCCGTTAAAGGATCCCTGAAATTCCTGTCCATAGATTCCAATGGCTGTCCAGTATTTTCCGGACAGATCAATATTCTTTTCCAGACGATAATACTTTCCTCTGGAAATATTATTTTCTTTCGTTCCCTCATTGATCTCCTTTGCCAGATAGGCAAGCTGTTCCGCAGATTCGATCAGGATCGGGTTGTCTCTTGAGTCTCCCAAAACATTACCACTTGCATCCTTGGTTTGGAATGGTTCTGCCACATCCGTCCAATATCCTGACGCCGTGACAGTCTCTTCTGCTTTTGCCGGATGCTCTTTGTCTGCCGGCAGGATCACCGCCGTGCTGAACAGCATGACAAAAGACATAAAAATAGCTAGTTTTCTTTTCATTTATTGTCCCTCCTTATTCATTTTTATTAGCCTGCATTTTATTTTATCAAAGAAATTCCCCCAGTAATCCATATCTACTGCCACAATTCCTTCGTGCGATATCGTATATAAAATACAATGTTCCTTTTCAAAAAAAGCAATGTCCATCTGATCTTCATACTGAAAAAAATCCGAATATTCTTTCAATCATGTACTTTTCCAACGTCTTTTTAGGTTCCGGAAGTTCGCATGGAAACTCCTCTGTATCAGCCACAGGTTCCACTAAGCAAAATCTATCACTTATCTCCTGCAATCTGTCTAAAATCAACCTGTACCCATCTTTTTCAATTTCAAAAACATAATATTTTTTCATACCTTTTTAAATAAAACAGCAAGCACTAATATTTTCGTTACAATTTCATGTTACCTTATTCCCGGCAAAGCCGTCAAGTAAACAATAGCTAATGCGCAAAATTGTCGAAAATCGCCCCCATTTTTCATAAAAAAAAGAAATTTTATTGCATTTAATGACGCCTTGCGTTACATCTCTTGCAAATAAAACTTCTTTCTCTTATTCGATCTTCAAAACCGCCAACACCCTAAAAGCAAATCCTATGTAAACAGTTACCTATCTTTCATTTTGCTGATATGATCTTTGATGGCCTGGAAACTCTCTTCACTGATAACATGCTCAATCTTGCAGGCATCCTCTTCCGCCACTGCGGCATCAACTCCCAGGGTCTTGAGACAGCTGGTAAGGATCTCATGTCTCTCATAGATCATTTCTGCGATCCGTCTGCCAGAATCCGTAAGATAGATAAATCCGGCATCCGTCACTGTTATATGTTCTTTCTCTTTCAGGTTTTTCATGGCAACACTGACACTTGACTTTTTAAATCCCAGTTCCGTCGCAATATCCACAGAGCGCACCACCGGAAGTTTTTTGCTAAGCATCAAGATCGTTTCCAAATAATTTTCTGCTGATTCATTATACTTTGCCATGTTCATCCTCCAACACATTTTCTATAACTTTATGCATTAGTATACCATTTTTGCCGATTAAGTGCAATTTAATTAAATGAAATTTTCTATCAAGTCAGGAAATGTGGTTTCAGGGAAAGAATAAAAGGGAGGAAAATTCTGTGTTCCGTGAGCGCTTCCGCTACAACAAACAGCGTAAGGGTATCGGTATGTCAAATACACATACCAGATACCCACGCGTTTGTCATAGCGAAAGCGCCCACGAGTCGCAAACTTTTTTCGGTGCTGCAGACGTCCCCCGGCCCTCCTCCCCACCCCGCCGCAAATTTTTACTTCTTTTTGTTGCATTTCTAACCCTATTGTGTTATTATTGGTCTCGAACAAAGGCGTTCGGTATTTCCGAGCGTCTTTTTTTATTATTAAAGTATACTTTGACATCAATCAATAATTAAAATGGAAATGGAGGAAAAATAATGAATACAGGTGATACTACTTTTATTCTTTTTTGCAGTACCCTGGTCTTCTTTATGACACCGGGCCTTGCATTCTTTTATGGCGGATTGGTAAGACGCAAAAATGTTCTGAACACCATGATGTCTTCTTTATTTATCATGGGGCTTTCATCCGCCCTGTGGATCCTGGTTGGATATTCCCTTAGTTTCAGCGGAGATCACGGCCACATTATCGGAGATTTTACCAATGCATTTCTGCGGGGAATAGGTATGAATGACCTGAGCCAGTATTCCGAGACGATCCCGGCTCTGGTATTCGTAGGCTTTCAGATGATGTTTGCTATCATCACTCCGGCACTGATTACCGGATCCGTTGCCGGCCGTATGAGATTCAAGGCTCTCTTCATATTTATATTGCTGTGGCTTTTTGTTGTATACTATCCATTGGCTCACATGGTATGGGGCAAAGGTGGATTCCTTGGGGAAGTACTTGGCTCTGTAGACTTTGCCGGAGGAAATGTGGTACATATCAGTTCCGGTGTTTCCGGTCTTGTTCTTTCACTGCTTCTTGGCAGCCGCCGGGGATATAAAAAACAGGCTTACGCCACCCACAATATTCCGTTTATCATTCTGGGTGCCACCATTTTGTGGTTTGGATGGTTCGGATTCAATGCCGGCAGCGCCCTGGCAGCCAACGGTCTGGCAGCCCATGCTTTTATGACAACCGGCACTTCCGCCGCATTCGCCCTGCTTTCCTGGATGGCAGTGGATGTTATCGTCACCGGCAAGCCAACCGTAGTCGGAGCCTCCACCGGTGCCGTTCTGGGTCTGGTAGCCATTACACCGGGAGCCGGATTCGTTCCTTTGTGGGCTTCCATTATCATCGGTATCTGCGTCAGCCCAATCTGCTACTTTACCATGTCTGTAGTCAAAGCAAAATTCGGCTATGACGATGCACTGGATGCGTTTGGATGCCACGGTGTTGGCGGTATCTGGGGCGGTCTTGCCACCGGCCTGTTCGCTCACCAGTCCATCAACCCAAACCTGCGCTGGAACGGACTTGTTTACGGCGACTGGCATCTTCTGGGTGCACAGGCTCTCAGCATTGTGATCACCATTGCCATCGCCATCGCCGGTACACTGATCTGCGCCGGTATCGTCCGGCTCTTTACTCCATTGCGTGTTACCGAAATGGAAGAACGAATCGGTCTGGACAAATCACAGCACGGTGAAAACGCTTACCCATCCTTCAATGGTTTGGACTAACAGAAAGGGGATTTCCTATGTATAAAGTAGAAGCAATCGTACGAGAAGATAAATATGAAGATGTACAGGATGCGCTGAAAGTCATTCATGTAAACGGTATGACCATCTCCCAGGTCATGGGATGTGGAACCAACCAGGGATATTCCCGCACCGTCCGCGGCCGCAAAATGGATATTCTGGTTACGCCAAAAATAAAATTTGAGATCGTCGTATCCTCTCTGGACTGGGCTGACCGTACCGTGGCAGCCATCCGCAACGCAGCCTACACCGGCCAGCATGGAGACGGCAAGATTTTTGTATACGAATTAAACAATGTAGTCCGTATCCGTACTAACGAGCAAGGCATCAAAGCCGTCTGGGACGAGGATCAATACAATGACTCTGGCGAGAAGATTAAATAATGTCAATAGAAATGATTAAATTTAATCATTGCAAAATATTATTTCTGTGGTATTATAATAACACAAGCGATGACGAGGAATAGTAATCCCGGAATCTGTTTCAGAGAGCAGCCGGTCGGTGCGAGGCTGTACAGTACCCCTGATGAACTCGCCTCCAAGCTGCATTCTTGAACTGACAGTAGAGGATGACGGTTCCCACCGTTATATGGGTATTGCATGATAGTGCAGATGAGAGCATGTTTTTACATGAAGTAGAGTGGTACCGCGAAGAATTTTATCTTCGTCTCTACAGCCGCAAGGTTGCAGAGGCGGAGTTTTTTTATGGAAAACTTTGCCGCCGCAACACAGAATCGAAGTATAGATAAACAGGAGGTCATAACTATGAAAGGATATGAAAAATACAAAAAAGCTTACTTTATGCCACCAGAATGTACCTACGACTGGGTAAAAAAAGATTCCATCACCGAGCCACCGATCTGGTGCTCCGTTGATCTGCGTCACGGCAACCAGGCTCTGATCGAGCCAATGAGCTTAGAGGAAAAATTAAACTTTTTCCAGATGTTAGTAGACATCGGTTTCAAAGAGATCGAAGTAGGTTTCCCTGCTGCCTCCGAAACCGAATATGAATTTATGCGCGCCCTGATCGAGAAAAATATGATCCCTCAGGATGTGACCGTACAGGTATTGACCCAGGCCAGAGAGCACATTATCAAGAAAACCTTTGAAGCCGTAAAAGGTGCTCCCCACGCTGTGATCCATCTGTACAACTCCACTTCTGTTGCCCAGCGCGAGCAGGTTTTCAAAAAGAGCAAAGAAGAAGTAAAACAGATTGCCATTGACGGTGCCAAGTTATTGAAAAAACTGGCAGACGAGACCGATGGCAACTTCTCCTTCGAATACAGCCCGGAAAGTTTCCCTGGCACCGAAGTAGACTATGCCGTAGATGTATGTAATGCCGTATTGGACATCTGGCAGCCAAAAGAGGACAACAAAGCCATTATCAACATCCCTACCACCGTGGAAAATGCTATGCCACATGTATTTGCCACACAGGTTGAGTATATCCACAAACACTTGAAATACCGCAGCGCAGTTACCTTGAGCCTGCACCCACACAACGACCGCGGAAGCGGTGTCAGCGATGCTGAGTTAGGTATCCTGGCAGGTGCAGACCGTATTGAGGGTACTTTATTTGGAAACGGTGAGAGAACCGGTAATGTAGACATCATCACACTGGCTATGAACATGTTCTCCCACGGCGTGGATCCAAAACTGGACTTCTCCAATATGTCTGAGATCCGTCAGCGTTATGAAACATACACCCGCATGGTTGTGACACCTCGCCAGCCATATGCCGGAGATCTGGTGTTCACCGCTTTTTCCGGTTCCCATCAGGATGCTATTGCCAAAGGTATGCAGTGGCGTGAGGACAAAAATCTGGAAGAGTGGAGCGTTCCATATCTGCCGATCGATCCAAAGGATGTAGGAAGAACTTATGATTCCGATGTGATCCGTATCAACAGCCAGTCCGGTAAAGGCGGCGTCAACTACATTTTGAAACAAAACTTCGGCATTTCTCTTCCTGCTACCATGCGTGAAGAGGTTGGTTACACCATGAAACAAGTATCCGACGACGAACACAAAGAGTTATCACCTCAGTGGGTTTATGAGATCTTTGAAGATCACTACATTAACCCGACACCACACTTCCAGATCAGCGAATGTCATTTCAAACAGGTAGATGGTATTATGGCAGAAGCCACCATTTTGTATGGCGATAAAAAGACCATCGTAGACGCCAACGGAAATGGCCGTCTGGATGCGGTCAGCAACACCATCAAACAGTATTTTGGAATCAGCTACCAGCTGTCCACCTACGAAGAGCACGCTTTGACACAGGGCTCCTCTTCCAAAGCCATTGCGTATGTAAGCATTACCTGCAACGGTCAGACCTACTGGGGTGTAGGCATTGATGAAGATATCATCACCGCTTCCATCCATGCATTGTGCGTCTGCGTCAACAAACTGCCGGAACTGGCAGGCAAAGACTCCGGTAAAGATGAGCGTCTCATGGAAATGATGAACTTCATGCAGACAAATTACCAGACCGTCACACTGGAAGATGTAGCGAAAGAATTTCACCTGACAGAACCTTATGTCAGCAAATTTATCAAAGAAAAATCCGGCAAAACCTTTGTGGAACAGTTGACCAAGATCCGCATGAAAAAAGCCAGAACTTTGTTAAAGAACGGCAATATGACCGTTGAAAATATTGCGGCATCGGTAGGTTATCCCAATGTAGAGCATTTTAACCGTACTTTTAAAAAGCTCTTTGATATGACACCGATCCAGTACCGCAACTCCTGATCCAGCAGGAGTTAGATCAGGAAAACAAAAAGAAGTTTCATTCGACTCCAGATTGAATGAAACTTCTTTTTTCTTGTCTCTGTTTCTTAATTTTCACGAGGTCTGATCATACTCCGGCTGCACAGATAGGTAAGGATAAAATAACCACCATAGACAACGATCAGCAGCACCGCTGTCATTCCCACAGAAGCCAGCATAAAACTCACACCCATGGTTTCCAGCAGAATATGGATAAACCGGATTCCCACGATGGAATGGATCACTGCCAGCAGCAGAGGAAAGGCAAAATAAATCCCTATCTGCTTAAACAAGGCTTTATGAATATCCTTTTCATCCACACCGATCTTCCGCAGCATGTCATACCGCTGCCGGTTGTCAGCACTTTCCGACAGTTCCTTCAGTGCCAGGATCGCCGCACTGCTTATAAGGAAAATAATTCCCAGATACAGGGCAACAAAAGTAACCAGTGCCCCCAGTCCGACACTGCTCTGGGCTATATCCAGTCTGGTATTCACTGACACCCAGTCTTTCGTATCTTTGGCATCCTTTTGTTCCTTTTTGATCACCTTGTTCAGCCGTTTTTCCTGTTCCTGCTTTCCTTCCCGGTCGGCCGCCTTGTAGTTGCCGCTTATCCCCCACACGCTGCTCTGGTCTTTGGTCACAGCTCCATCCGGCACCAGCACGATTCCTCCATTCAGCTGCTGGGCAGCCAGTTCTACAAATCCTTCCTGACACTCCCTATACTTCGGAATATATTTTTTCCCGTTGATCTCCAGACTCTGTCCCCGTCCCAGAGGAATGTTCCGCACAAGTACCATCTGCTTATAATCCGCTATGACCATATACTGATCTTTCTTCAGTTCATAAGTATCTTTGCCATACAGCCTGGCAATGCGGTTATAATCTCCGATGGTCATAAACCGGACCTTGTTGCCAAATCCTACATGAGGGTACGCTTTCTCCACCTCCTGCAGGGAATCTCCGTAAAAGTCCTTTTCCTCCATATCATTCTGATAGATGGTATATTCTGCCATATCAGCCAGTTCTTTCTTCAGGGAAAAACCGCCTTCTTCCATGACTTTCTGTATCGACTTTCCCTCTGCCGGTTTCACAAGGTTTACATCCACCGGAGCGCAGTTTTCCAGGTTGGTACTAAGAGATTTTTTCATGGACAACGCCCCGGAAAAAACGCTGATGGTCATAAACAGCATCAAACAGATCACGGTAATGGAAACTACCGTTGTATTGATCTTGTTGGCAAACTGCCTCAGCACGAAACTGTTCACTCCCCGGTAGTAGACACGGCGGATACCTGTAAAAATGCGGAGCAGCAGTCCGGACAGAGACCAGAACACAAGAAATGTTCCTATACAACCCATCACTATAAATGTGATCTGCTACATTCATGTCAAACATACCGGCTGTCACCATCCAGTAGGCTGTTCCCAGCAGTGCTGCTGCCACCAGAAAGACAACGGTGCAGACCCACGGATTCTTCATTTTCACCCGCTCATTTTTCCGATCTGCCTGGATCAGCTCTACCAGACGGCAGCGGCTGATATTGAAGGAATTAAAGATCATTACCAGCACATACATAATGGCAAAATAACCACAAGTCTTCAGGCAAGCCGCACCTGAAAAAACAAACCGGAACCGGGTCATATCTGCATCAAACAGATTGGCCACTACCACGCTCATGCACTGGGACACCAATACCCCTGCTGCCAGTCCCACGGCCAGAGACAACAGCCCGATCAGCAGCGTCTCCATAAATAAAATTCTGGATATTTTATACTTGCTCATCCCCAGCGTCAGGTAAATTCCAAACTCCTTTTTACGCCGTTTGATCAAAAAACGGCTGGCATATAAGATCAATGCTCCCAGAATACAGGATACGAACACACTGACACCTGACAAGATCCGGTTCATAAGTTCCAGGATCTCATACATGGTATTGCTTAATTTCAGCATAACCGTCTGGCTCCCCAGGGCATTAAACACATAAAACACTGCCACACCAAGGATCAGGGTAAAAAAGTAAATGGTATAATCCTTAAAACTTCTCCGTATATTTTTCACCGACATTTTAAATAGCATGGTTCAGATCGCCTCCTAACAAGGTGACCACATCCATGATCTGGTCGAAAAATTCTCTGCGGGAAGCATTACCCTTTCGCAGTTCATGAAAGAGTTTACCATCTTTGATAAAGATAACCCGGCCTGCGTAACTGGCGGTAAATGCATCGTGGGTTACCATCAGGATCGTAGCCTGCATCTCCCGGTTCAATATCTGAAAACTCTCCAGAAGCATTCTGGCTGACCGGGAATCCAGCGCTCCTGTCGGTTCATCTGCCAATACCAGTCCCGGATCTGTCACCATGGCTCTGGCACAGGCTACCCGCTGTTTCTGTCCCCCAGACATTTCATACGGATATTTTGACAACACAGATTCAATATCCAGTTCTTCGGCCATAGCATGAACCCGTTTTGTAATTTCGACAGCCGGCACATTCTGGATGGACAAAGCCAGTGCAATATTTTCAAAGGCTGTCAGCGTATCCAGCAGGTTAAATTCCTGGAAAATAAATCCTAGTTTTTCTCTCCGGAACCGGTTTAACTGGTTTCCCTTTAACCTTGTTATGTCATCTCCCTCCATGTAGATCTTGCCGGAAGAAACTTTATCCAATGTAGAGATGCAGTTTAGCAAAGTGGTTTTGCCGGAACCACTGGCTCCCATGATAGCGATAAACTCTCCCTTCTCTACCTCAAAAGAAATGGTATCTAAGGCTTTTGTCAGACTTGAACGGTTTCCATAGTATTTTTCAATCTGCTCAATTTTTAATATGGTTTCCATAGGAATCTTTCCTCTCTTTCCTGAAATGATTGTTTCTGCTTATGTTGTACCATTTCTTTCCCTCTGTGTCCTGCGTTCAACCTTACCGGACCTTACACTTTTGTAAGGTCAAAGTCACTCCGGTAAAATTCCAGCGTTACTTTCGTATATTCGCCCCGGGTGGACTCCAGCCAGATCTTGTGTCCCAGCCTGCCACACATTTTTTTCACGATGTAAAGCCCCATCCCCGTAGACCGGCGGTAGTTCCGCCCATTTTCCCCGGTAAATGACTTTTCAAAGGCCCTTGGCACATCCTGTGAGGGCATACCGATGCCGTTATCGTACACCTGCAGGATCACACGCTGTCCCTCTACGTGCGCCTTGAGGCAGATTTTCTGCTCTTCTTTTTCCCGGTCGCAGTACTGGATGCTGTTGTTGATAAGCTGGTTCAGTATAAAGATCAACCACTTCTCATCTGTAAGCACCTGTATATCTCCCACCGACACTTCCAGCTGTATCCGGCTGCCAAGGAGTTCATCTTTGTTCTCCATGGCCACGGCCCGGATCAGATCCGACAGGGAACAATACCGGATTCGGTAATCCTTTTCCGTATTTTCACTGCGGACATAATAAAGAATCTGATCCAGATAGCCCTGGATCCGGTGAATGGCACCGGTCATTTTCTGCCTTGCCGGGTCCTGTTTCTCTCCCTGATTGTGAATAGCCAGCCGCAGAGAGGCCACCGGCAGCTTGATCTCATGGATCCATAGTTCCACATATTCCTTGAATCCTTCCATGGCCAGGCGGTACTCCTTGACACGGCCGGTCATGGACCGATCTGTCTCTTCCAGGACTTCATACAGAATCTGCCCTTCATAAAAGTCTGGTTTTTCCATGGTTTCATGTACCAGATAGGCCTGATCCATCTGGCAGGTGTTTTTGATCAGCCTGTTATAATATCCTCTTCTTTTGAAAAACTGGATCCACAGATCCACCACAAAAAAGCAGGCAGTCGTCCCTGTCACTACCCCGATCACCGGACCACTAACTAAAAGCACCCGCATAAACAATGCCTCCAGCACAAGAACAAAAAACAGGCCGGCCAGAGACCCTGCCCGGTCCTTAAAAAATAACGATGCCTTCATTCCTTGTCTCCTTCCCGCAAAATATACCCCTGTCCCTTTCTCGTCTCGATCATGCCGTCACATCCCATTTCCTTTAATTTGCCCCGGAGGCGGCTGATGTTGACGGTGAGGGCATTATCATTGATGTATTCTTCGTTGTTCCACAGTTCCGTCATCAGTTCATCCCTGGAAACGATGGTCTCCCGCCTGGACAAAAGGTATGCAAAAATAGTCATTTCGTTCTTGGTGAGAAGCATCTCCTTCTCTCCGTTGTGATACTTGACAACCCCTTTCTGTGGCATTATCTCCATGCCGCCGCAGTTAAGCTGCCCCGTGGCTCCTTTCAGCCACCGGAAGATGGCGTGGATCCGCAGAAGTAAAATAGTCGGATTGTAAGGTTTGACAATATAATCATCCGCCCCGTAACTCATAGACAAAACCTCATCTGCCTCCGACTCCCTGCTGGTCACCATGATCACCGGCACATCCGAAGACTCCCGCAGTTCTTTCAAAAGCATTTCCCCATTCTGAAAAGGTATATTGATATCCAGCAGAACAAGATCCGGCTTGGCCTTTAAGATCTGCCGGCATCCGTTGTGAAAATCCGACAGGACCACGCCCTCATAACCGGCATGATCCAGCATCTCTTTTAATTCCCGGCAAATATCTTTATCATCTTCTACAATCATTATCTTTTTCATAGTTTTCTCCCCCTGAATATAAAAAAATAAGTTCTTCTATGCATTTTAACATAAAAGAACTTATTTTGATATTACATTTATGTAACCTAAGAGGCTGCCAGATATTCTTCCAGCGTCCAATTGTTTTTCTTCATTTTGGCTGCCGCTTTCTTTCCTACATACCGGAAATGCCAGGATTCATACTGATAGCCGGTTATTTTCTCCTTCCCCTTTGGATAACGCAGTACAAAACCATAACGGGTGCAGTTTTTACGAAGCCAGATATTTTCTCTGGTCAGCCCCTGGGAAGCGTTTAACTGCAGGTTGTTCTTAGCCGTTATATCCACACACAATCCTGTCTCATGCTCGCTGTATCCCGGCGGAGCTACGGTGCGGAGGGCATCCTTTTTAGCTTCATGAGCCGTCATACCCAGCCGTTCGTTTTTCCGGGTCTCTTCATCCAGGAGAGTCCCCTGCTTGGCATAGGTGCGGTAACCACTGACTACGGTAATGGAATATCCGGGATTCTGTCCTTCGCAGTCAAACCACATATTTCTCAAATCCCGGTACATAGCCTTGGCCACCTGCTTGCCGTTTTTTAACTGTACCAGCGATACAGTGTAATCATCCGGCAGCCGGTTTTCTTTGTTTACTAATGTATATAAAGGATTTTTTGATTTCTTTTTTGTTTTTACTTTCTTACCGGTATTGGCAGTTTCCTGCCGGCCGCTTTTCTCTTCCGCCGTCCCTGTCGGCACAGCAGACGCCGTCTCTGCGCCTGCCGTCTTTTTTCCCTTTGCAAACATAATACCGCACATACTGATAAATACGGCTAAAACGATGACAACCAGGGCAACGCTGGTATGTTTTTTCTTTTCTTTCATCTGTTGTCAATACCTCCTTTGGGTTTATGAGGTTATTATAGACAGCAGATGCATCTAAATTTCATGCAAAAAGTATCTAAGTTGTATCATTTTATCATAGCGGTGGATGAATCGAACATCGCCGTTTTACCTTCATTCTTTATACTGTCATCAAAGAAGATTCCGCCAAAATTAAAAGAAAAAGCATTATAGGTAACACCGTCCTTTCTTTCATAAAAATAAAGGTTCAAAGGAATGTTTACGGTTCCGTACTCAACGGTCTGATAGCCACTTAACACACCATCGTAATAGTTCAGCTCATTCCCGATCTTCTGGACACCGTAATACTTGGCAAGTGCCGCACCAATCCGGTAAACCAACAGTTTTCCGTCATCTTTATAAGAATATAATTTGGTAGTCTTTTTCTCCTCATAATAAAAGATCTTCTCCTGCTCCAGGTCAAAGCCAATGAGGTACCTGGTTCCTTTTTTCTTATTCTTAAAGGAAAGGCACCACAGAGACAGGCCGTTGGTTCCGTTTTCATTGTCCCGTATATTGTAATAACCGGCCTTGGTAAAATTCTTTTTCAACTGTTTTTCGGAGATAGAAAAATCCAGTCCTTTGATCTTGGCAAACTGGCTCAACTGTTTTTCCAGTTTTTTCATAAAGGATTCATCGTACTTTAACAGCTGATCCAGGCTTTTGGTCTCAAATAGTTTTGTGCTTTCTGCGCCGGACGCCAAAATCTTCAATGTATCCTCATATGTTCTGACAGATCTTGATCCGCTTTGATCCGTTGTGTCATCCACTACTACCACTCCGGCATCTTTGCCCCCAGCTGCAATCCAGTCCGGCAGTTTCACAGCCGCGATGGCAGCCAGGGCAACCAGGCTGAGAAAGGCCAATGCTTTCAGTATCTTTTTCATGGCTCCTCCTTTTCCGGAAAATGCAGATATATGCAGGTTCCCTGTCCTTCTTTGCTCTCTATCTTCCACTGTGCTCCGTGCAGGCGTAAAATTTCAGCGCACAACGACATTCCCAGTCCGGCGCCTCCCTCTTTGCGGGAGCGGGACTTGTCCACCATATAAAATGGGGCAAAAATCTTGTGAATTTCCTCTGTCGGGATTCCTTTTCCTTCATCGGCTACTGTCAGCTGATAACCATCCTCTTCTTTTGTGCCCCGGACGGTTATTTCCTTTCCCTCTCCGGAGGCCTTTCTGGCATTATCGATCAGGTTACAAAGCAGGGAAATCAGCAGATCTTTTTCTCCTGTCAATGTAAACGGTTCCATCCAAAGCGTCAGTCTCTGCTGTTTTTTTGCCAGGACCGGTGCCATGATCTCTTTCGTTTCTTCTCCCACTTTTTCCATCTTTACCGGGCTTTCCGGCTTTTGTCCCTGCTGCAGCACAAACAGATCCAGCAGTTTGTAAGAAAGGGATTCCAGTCTTTTTCCCTGGGAATAGATGTAATCCGCTGCTGTCATTTCCTCTTCCTTGGACAGGGCCATGGACCGGATCAGTTCCGCATAGCCGATAATAGAAGTGAGGGGGGTCTTCAGTTCATGGGCGAATGCCGCCGTAAAGGCCTCCTGGCTTTTGGCATGTTCTTGCATTTTTTCCTGAAGGCTGTCCGCCATGTGGTTAAAATCAGCTGACAGCACCGCCACTTCATCTTTTCCCCCTACCAGGGCCCTCCGGTCCATGTCGCCGTCTGCAAACGCTCTGGCGGATAACGACAATCCCCGGATGCGGTAAGTGAGGAAATAAGACAGGATCAGGGACACGATCACACAGCAAAAAAGCACCACACATACGATATAATGATACATTCTCACCATATCCTGCCGCTGTGTATAGGCAGCCCCAATGTTGGTCTGGGTCTCTACATAGTATCCCTTAAAGTTGGCAGACAGCATCATGTAACTGACTACTCTTAATGTGTATTTACCATCTTTTTCCTCGATCTTATAAGCCTTATGCTGCTTGTCTACTTTTTCAAGTAAAGCCACATCCTGCTTTTCTTCTATGGTAGAGTAAACAATATTTTTATTTTCATCATACAGACAGAATGCGCCGTTTTTATCATCCATGCCGTCTTTTAACGCCACAACGATCTCCCGCAGAGAATGGTGAGTAGTAAAATAGTCCGCCGGCACGGAGTCTGCCGCACTGCGAAAGGTGGTGCGGTATAGTTCATTCCGGCTCATTCCCATCTGGATCTCCCGCTTCTTCGCCGCGTCGAAGGACGCCGAAATCATCCATGTTCCACAGAGACAGAAGGCGGCAGCGATGAGAATAAAGAAACTAAGAAATATTTTTGTATATAATTTCACGCTACACCTCCAGTCGGTATCCTACTTTGTACACCGCTTTGATGAACTTTCCCCAGTTCATCTTTTTGCGCAGTCTCTGGATGTGAAGGTCTACGGTGCGGCTATCTCCCATATAATCATTTTCCCACACATTTTCATAAATAGTTTCCCGGTACAGGGCAATGTTTTTATTGCGCACCAAAAACAGCAACAGATCGAACTCTTTCATAGTCAGTTCAACCTGTTGCCCATTCTGCATAACGGTGCGGGATGGGATATTGATTATCGCATCCAGCACCTGGATTTCGTCTTCTGTTTTATGATAGCGGCGCAAAACCGTCTCCACCCTTGCCAGCAACTCGATCATTTCAAAAGGCTTGGTAATGTAGTCATCCGCTCCTGCCCGCAGTCCTTTTACCCGGTCATTCAGATCTCCCATAGCGGTGATAAAAATAACCGGCGTTTTATTTAATTTACTGTATTCCAACAATTCATAGCCATCGATCCCCGGCAGCATAATGTCCAGCAAGATCAGATCAAACCGGTCTTTTTCCATACAATCCGCCGCCTCATAACCATCAAATGCCTGTCTGCATTGATAGCCTGCCTTTTTCAAACTCATTTTGATCAGGTTGGAGATGGGTTCTTCGTCTTCTACGATCAATATCTCTGCCATATCATACCTCCCTGGCTTGATGAGTTTTATTATAATGATTTTTGTATCTTTGTTGCATCATTTATCAGCCAATGCCGCCCAGGGCAATCCCCAGTATCAGCACCAGAAAGCACACCGGAACATATATATACCGGCAGACCGGATAGAACCATTTGGTAAGTGGCGTCTCCCGCCCTTTATTTACCTGGGTTTCCACATATTTTTTTCCACAGACATAGAAGAACATAATGCCTGCCAGTCCGGCACCCAGCGGGCAGATGTAGATAGAAAGCACATCCATCCAGTCTGATACGATACCTTGGATCAGAAGGGACACAACCAGACCGATACCGGCGATAACACCGCAGGATGGCACTCGTTTTAATTTTAACTTTTCCTGTACGGTAGCGATCGGTGCCTCATACAGGTTGATCAAAGACGACATACCTGCAAACACAACGGCCACAAAAAAGATGATACAGATGATCCGTCCTCCGGGCATTCCTTTCATCAGTGCAGGCAGGAAAATGAACAGAAGTCCCGGGCCTCCCTGATCTAATTTAGCTCCCGTGGTGGCCATAGCCGGTATGATCACCAGGGCAGCCAGCAAAGCAGCCAATGTATCAAAAACAGCTACTCTGGCGGCAGACGCCGGAATATTTTCCCTGTCCGACAGGTAG
>OGPZ01000390.1_pt1 | contig 40638 bp, 48 predicted proteins | sample 1553111 | NCBI WGS metagenome assembly OGPZ01 (sample SAMEA2579968, study PRJEB22360) | human gut metagenome
TCCCTTCGGTTCGTGGGCATGAATCTTGGCTTTCTCCTTGGTGTGAATGACCATCAGTTTGTCATCAACCTTTCTAATTTTCAATTTTCTCACCTCCTATAAATGTCAATATCAAAATGTACATTTTTGATCATTTAAGAATGTACAAGTTTGCTCATTCATCGTCCTGTATCATATATTCCCTTAAACGGTACGATTTCCCAGTGATGTTTATTACATGTGCATGATGCAGGATCCGATCCAGAATTGCATTTGCAATGACCGGATCATAAAATACATCATCCCACGAATTAAAATTTATATTTGTTGTCAAAATGGTGCTTCGTTTTTCATATCTCAGATCTATCAGTTGGAAGAACAGTTTTGCATCATTTTTTTCAATTGGCAGATAACCCAGTTCATCAATAATCAACAGCTTATATTTAAAAAAGTGTCGCAGTCTGGCTTCCAGACGGTTTTCCAGTTTGGCTTTCTTAAGCTGCTGTATCAGATCATGACACTTTATAAAGTAAGTGCTGTATCGTTTTTTTGCGGCTGCTATGCCGATTGAAGTAGCAAGATGTGTTTTCCCCACACCACTCGAACCAAGAAAAACGATATTTTCTGCCGCCTCTAAAAAACGCAGTGTTTCAAAATCTCTGATTTCCTGTTCGTTAATTGATGATTGAAATTCAAAGTCAAAATCATTCAGTTCCTTGTGATGTGGAAATGCTCCTACTTTGACCATGGAACGTATCATGTTTGCTTCTTTAAAGTCGATCTCATGTGATGTCAGCTTCACAAGACCTTCCGTAAAAGATAGATTATTAGCCGTGATGAAATCCAGCACTTCATCAAGATGGAGAAGCATCTGTTTCATTTTCAGATACTCAAGGTTTTGCTTCAATTGTATATATGTACTATTCATTTTGGAATAATACTCCTATCTGTTTTAAGTTTTCTCTGGCAATAGCGTTTATATCGCAGTTCCTGTTTTTTAAAGTAATTTCATTGATTGCTATATAATGCTGCTCCAGATAATTCAATTTTTTTGAACTTATCGCGTGCACAGCAACCAAAGTGGTGTTATAATACACATGCAAATGATTATCATACACCTGTAAATTCAATGTTTTTCCGATATATTCAGGCGGTACTGAATACTGATTGGAATGATATGTGATCATACTTGAAATATTTACTTTGGATGTAATGGTAACAAGCTGGCAGGGCTTTCTTATTGTATCCTTGGGCAAGGGTAATAAGTGAGCCCTTTCTTTTTGCAGATACATGACCGGGATACGCCCGGTTCCCGGATGTACCTGATGATTGATCCGTTCATTCAGTCGCTGAACCAGCTCATTCAGTTCCTGATAATCAAGCAGACCATTATAAGCATAGATTTCATCTAAAAGCTTCATCGGAGCTTCTACTTTCGCTTTTGTTTGTGGACGCCCGGCAATACAGGGTTTTACTACAAATCCGTAATCAGAAGCAAAGTGTTGGAAACGTCCATTTACTTTTCCTTTTGAGTACTCTGTCCGCGGTTCATCCATAACCGTTTTCATGTTATCTGTAAGCAGTTCCTCAGGTACTCCGCCAAAAGTTTCAAATGCATCATCAATAAACGAAAACAGGACATCCTGCGATCTGGTCAGTGATAAATGATATTTTCGAAACCTGGAAGCTGCCAGTATCAGGACAAAAATATTTACATCGATCATCTCACCGGATTTCAGAGTGAATTTGATGGATTCTTTCCAATCCAGCTGTGCCTGTTGTCCGGGAGGAGTTTCAAAACGCATCATTGACTTTTTGTGACTGAAATTTTTCTGCCTGCGGTCAAAATATTCCTGAAATTCCGGATGATGGCTAATATAACGCCGAAAACTTGATTGTGCACAATGAAGCTGATGGTTGTCTTTTAGAAACTGCCACAAAACACGTTTGTAATAGAAAATCTGCTGGTTTTCATCTGATAGAAGTTCCCTGATGATGTCGTAATAATCATCAATAGGAGATCCTTTGTGCCGGGTGGTTGGTTTTTTATAACCTTTTAAATATTTATCAACTGTACGCCGGTCTTTTCCCAACTCACGGGCAATCTGACTTTTATTTACTTTCAATGTACCGTCCTCCAGAAAAGGTTTTAGTTTTGCTAAATCTTCAAGGGTATTAATCTGAAGATCTGTATGTATTTTCTGTGTATATATCATAATGCGATCCCTCCAATGGGATCCATTATATCTGGAACTTGTACATTTTTATATGATCATTTATGTACATTTATATCTTAGCATTTATATGTATATTTATTCAACATCATTACCCGTTTGCAGCGGCTGCATTTGATCGTAATGCCCTGCAGGACGATCCGGTCATCGTCCTGACACAATGTGTAATCCATCATCCTCGCATTACACTCTCTGCAATGCAACTGCACTGTACTCCAATTCTTCTCCAATTCAGTTCAACTCCTCTACCATACAAAATTGCTATTACCAACACGCAACATTTGTACTTGCAAGGGAAAGGGAAATCAACCTTCGCAAGCCCATTACTAGAGCCGGAAGTTCCGATGCGCCCTGTCCTGACGCTCCGACATTGCTGATCTTAAAGCCTGTTGACCATGGCAAGCCATAATCTTCTTAAGCTGATTTCTCCATGAACCACATATTGTTGTCCTCATAGAACAGATATACTTCTTTTCCGTCTACGACATATGTATATCGCATCCCGGCCCCGCCTGCCTTTAAGCTGGCTGCACGCCGGATGTCTTTCACTTTGCTGATCTCATACTCTACTCCATCCTCCCATACAAAACTTTTCGGAATGAGCATTCCATCCTTGGTAAATGTGGCATTCACATCTACATAAATTTTGTCTTCGTTCAAATAACTGCCTCCTATTCTTAACTAAAATATCCTTGCGGATGTACTGTGTGGGAACCTTTTGCATCCAAAGAGGATAACAGCTTATCCTGATACATCAGTCCCCGTTGGATACTGAAATATCCAAACCTTTTCCGAATCTCATCCACCGCAGCATCTGCTTTCTCCTGCTTTTCCCGGCGGGTATAGTCACAGAATATGTCAAGCTGCTCATATGCATGATCCAGTGTTAATTCTGCTCCTCTGACACCAAGACTGCGGATTGGTTTTTCCCATTGATATGTTGTTTTGAAAATGCGATAGGCTTCCTGTGCAATCTCCAATGTGATATTTGTCGGTCTGTCTATCTTATGCTGTCTCGTAAAATGATGTAGTGCGTTGTCGCGGACGGATATTTCCACTACAAGACACTTAAAGCCATTCTCCCGCAGTCTGGCAGCGACACTTTCTGCCAAAACATACAGGATGATCTTCACATCTTCATCCGTCTCCAAGTCTCTCGGAGTCGTTGTGCTGTTTCCTATGGACTTGATCGGGGCATGGGTATGTTCCCTCTTGACCGGAGAATCATCCCAGCCATTCGCAAAAGAATGAAGTACCAGCCCCATCTTGCCAAACCGGGATTTCAGATGCTTTTCCTCCATCTGCGCCAGCTCACCAATAGTACGGATGCCCATGCTTTGCAGCTTCCTCCCGGTAGACTTTCCTACATATAAAAGATCACCCACCGGAAGCGGCCAAGCCTTCGTCCGATACTCCCCTCTGCCCATCATCGTGATTGCATCGGGTTTCTTATAATCAGAGCCCAGCTTCGCAAAGATCTTGTTGTAAGATACACCGATACTTACGGTAAGACCTAACTCTGACTTAATTCTGCGACTGATATCCAGAGCAATCGTAAGCCCATCTCCCATAAGGGAACAGCTTCCTGACACATCCATCCAGACCTCATCGCAGCCGTATGGTTCCCAAAGGTCTGTATATTCCTGATAGATCTCATGTGCCATCCTAGAAAAACGCAGATACAAGTCCATTCTCGGTGGAGCAAATTGAATATCCGGGCAAGCCTGTCTTGCCTGCCAGAGTGCATGCTCAATCTCTCCAATTTGAAAACATTTGTTCTATTTTTTCTATGCCGTCAGTATAAATCATTTCTATCATTATTTCAAGTGTAAAATATTACCCATTTCATTATAAAAATGATTTTTGCATTGATTTTTCATGAGGAATTGTATATAGTATATACAGAAAACAGACAAAAACACTCTTACGGAGGCGATAAAATGAACTCGATTGGAAAGATATTACAGGATCGTCGAAAAGAACTTGGGTTGACACAACCCGATGTAAATAAAGAACTGAAACAGTTTGGATACTCTATGAATCATGCAGCGATCAGCTCCTGGGAACGCAATGTTACCCAGCCGAACGCCACACAGTTTCTGGCACTCTGCAAGATTCTCGGCATTACAAATATTTACGATACATTCATCGGAGAATATACACCGGATAATCCATTCAGCGAATTAAACGAAGAAGGCATTCAAAAAGCGAAAGAATACATAGATCTGCTGATCAAATCCGGAGATTATGCCAGAGAAGATACCTCCGTCCTTCCCTCTTACCGGGAAATCAGACTGTTTGATCTTCCTGCGTCTGCCGGAACCGGAGAATTTCTTGACAGCGATAACTTTGAAATGATCGAAGTAGGAAACGAAGTCGCACAGGAAGCAGATTTTGGTATCCGAATCCACGGTGACAGTATGGAACCCCGCTATATCAACGGACAGATCGTGTGGGTACAGCAGACGGAAGAACTGGAATCAGGCGAGATCGGCATCTTCTATCTCGATGGCAACGCCTACTGTAAAAAACTGAATTGCAGCAGAATGGGAACCTTCCTTGTCTCCCTGAATCAGAAATATGATCCAATCCAGATCACAAAAAATAACAGTTTTAAGATTTTTGGAAAAGTAGTATGCTGATAGTCCTGTTTATTGGACAACATAAAGAATATAATAAATACAGTGTCTGAGTCCGATCTTTCTTCTTCCCCGGCTCAGCACCATTTCACGGAAATGATTTTCACTTATAATCAGTATGGAGGGCGCTATATGATAACAAACAATATCTCGGAAATACGCAAAGAAAAACATCTCAGTCAGGATGACCTTGCGGTCGCACTCGGCGTGTGCCGCAAGAGCATCTTTAATATTGAGCATAATAATGTAATTCCGAATATTGATACCTGCCTGCGTTTGGCAAAATATCTTGATATGACGGTAGAGGATCTGTTTGAGATACAGGATGCATAAACTCAATGTTATCCATCGTAATAATTATCCTCTTCCCAATCAGTTGCTTTACCTCTTTCTCATATGTTTTTATTTCATAGATTATTCATGAGGATGAATGATAAACTCACTGGCATTGCTTCTAATTACACAATTATACCTTTTTACTGCTTCATCTGTTATATGCGTTACACAATAACCTTCCTCTTTATCAGTCTTTTTCCCCTGTGCTAAAAGTATTTTGGGTGTAATGGGCATTAATCCTTCTTTCAAAGAATCATTCCTCGTAAAAATAAATGATGGATTATCAGAAGTGTCAAAATATGTCGGACCATCAGCAATCAAAAAATGAAAGTTTGTGTACTTTAAATTTTCTACTGCCAGATTATAAATTACCCCCTCATTATTTAGGAATTGCCTATAATACTTTAATAATAAACAATGTTTCATTTCCTCTGCTGCTGTTGTTAAACGCGGTAAAATTCTTTCCTCTTCTGGTATTTCAATTTCATCAAGTAATGCTTCAGCAAAAGGACGAAATGCTTTTTGGAATTCCGCATTAGATTGAAAGCTTCTCCAATCAAGTGCAATAAAAAACTTCATCAAATAACCCATTTCCAGTTCTGGTATGCTTTCCATTTTCGAAGACGATATTGCATTCTCTAATCGTTGCACAAAGTCATTCCATTTGTCTTCATACAATGTAGCCCAATTTTTTTCAATATCTCTGAGTTTTATTTTTTCTATCTCACTTTTCAATGCTTTTTTTCTAGCAAGAGATCCATCTTTTCGCCTGATTATCCATGCGTCAAAATCATAATATTTCTGATTCATTACCGTAGTATCTTTAACTATTTTTCCATCAATTTCCACCTCGTACTCTGATAAAACAGAAAAAATTTTGTCAGAGTCTTCTTTTGTACAGATCACCATACCAGCCTTAATAGAATGATAATCTGTTATTCCTGCAATTCTATCTTTATTTCTTGGAACATATTTACCCGGAGTATTCAGAAATTCAACTTTCAATGTTCCTGATTCATCAGCCCATGCTGACATATATGTTTGTGGTATCAAATGATGATACTTTGCTTTTGTTTCTTCCATCCTTGTTCCTCCATAAACCTTTACTTAATAATCACTTTTTAGTTATAAACATGTAGCCAAATACTTTAAATGCTATCTCACACTCTATTCGACCTTTACGCTCCCTGTCAGCAGTATATCCGCCCGATCCTTCGCCAATAACTCCTGATTGTTCACAATGTAATAAAACAAACTCTCGATTTTATCATTATTTTCTTTTTTCGCCTTTTGATAATATTCATGGGAATTGTTCATGATAACCTCATACACATTATCTATCTTATTAAATAAGCCATCTGAATGTCCCATACTGGTCAGTTGAACCAGCAATCTGTCCATATCGTTGATTGCATCCTCTGCCTCGATCAACAAAGTCATATCTTTCTTATCCATTGCACTGTTCTCCTCTCTCTTAAATTGCTTTCCTTGTTGTTCCTATGCAGATTTAATCAAACATTGCCGTGCTCAAATTATTATCGTCCATAATCTTCTGCAACTGGCTCTGATCGGTTACCTCCGTGATCACATACCGCCTAGGTCGTGGTTCATCAAATCCGGTGATGACAATATAGTATGTTCCATCTGCCTTAACTAAAGTTTCTCCATGATACTCAAACTTTCCACATGGCTCCGCTTTCATTCCCATATGTTTACACATATAGGCAAGTAAAACACGACTTGCCCGACAATCTCCCTTTCCTCCAAGCAATAGCATTTGCCAGTTATTTTGATTTACCTGATAGTCCGTTGTCTCACCGATGTAAGCTGCTGCCATCTCCACTTTTTCCTTACCTGTCATAGACGAAGTAATATACTTTTGTTCAAATGCAGTCAGCACTTTATCCACATAAAAGTTACTTTCTGCATATACTCTTACCGTGGCTGTCAACCGTTGATTGTTTTCCAGTATTGCTGTTACCGTACTTGTCAGATATGGTGTGCCGTACCCCGGTCCCCAAACCGTTGTCAGAAGACCGTCATCGGATATTACTAATCCGGATTCTGTAGACACTTTCCACTTCTCCACTTCCAGTTTCGTTCCGGTGACCTGAAATTGAAAGGTTGTCTTATGTGCCGGCTCTACTGTCATATATGTTTTCAGTGCATCATCCACATGGTAAATGTCTACTGATGTCGCACTCAGTCTCGGAATATCTGCTTGGGGAGCAGCTTGTTTCTTTGCAGTTACTTTGATCCTGCACCGCTTTGTTTTTCCTTTGTACCTTGCAGCAACATACGCTGTTCCCGACTTGCAGGCTTTCACCTTCACTGATTTCTTACCGGTCTTTATGATCTTTACCACAGATTTCTTACTGCTTTTCCATTTGACCTTCGCCTTCTTCGGAACATTTTTTACGGTCAATTTACTTGTTTTTCCCACCTGTAAATTTTTAGAAGTGGCAGATAGTTTCCATTTTGTTTTTGCAGAGGCAGTCTGAGGAATACATACCACCAATGCTAATGCCAACACGGCTCCCATTATCAACTTCTTGCTCATATCACACACCTCCACCTCATTTGCAATTCTCATCTTTCTCCTCCGGAAAAGGAACATATTGCATTAAATTACTTACCCTATGTTCTATCTCCAGCCGATACAGCATCAATCGAAGCAAATAATCGGGAATCTCTCGCTTTTCGGTAAACCATCCTTCTACAGTCCGCAAAGGAATACCAAAATATTTAGCAAACTCTTTCTGTGTCATACCTGCCTGTTCTTTTGCTGCATTTAAGATCTCTCTTTGTCTCATCTATGCCACCTCTCTTTACCATTCATTGTGTGGTTTCTTTACGTTTTTAATTTACCACTCATTGAATGGTTTGTCAATAAAAAAAACAACATAATATGATAACTACATACTATGTTATTTCCTAGTATATTTAAGTTAAAAAGCTGGAAGTTGAATTACTCTCTGACAAATGCATACATTTTCATATCAACGACACTGCCGCATTTCACAGCATTACTCTTTAATGTTCCTTCGTATTGGAATCCTGCCTTTTCCAATGCTCTACATGAAGCTATATTGTGAGCAAATGGTTCAGCCAAAATACGAATAATATCCGTTTTCTCAAACACATATTCGCAAACCTGTTTGATTGCATTTGTCATGTGTCCATTTCTCCAGTAGGGTTCTCCTATGTAATAACCCATTTCGGCGGTTTTACAATGGATATTATCCTGTCGAAATACTCCAATACTTCTAATCACTTTATCATCAAGTGTTATCGCAAATGCAAATGTATTGTCTTTATTCGCTGATAACATCGCCCGTATAAAATCCTCTGCATCATTTTCCCTCCTCAATTCTTATTTTCTTAATTATACAAACTGGAATTGAACAAAATCGCTGTGCGATGACCTGCCAAGGCTGTGGCATAGCAATTTTATGTTTTTGATAACAAAACAGTGGAAAGCAAGTCCTAAAAGTAGTATTGTTAAGTTACGACACTAAACAATCAAACAGGATCGACCTTTCCACTTCCTATGAAAAGAATACCACCTTTCCGCTTGGTTTGCAAGCGGTTTTATGACCCAAATGCACCTCCATACAAAGCAGTGTTTACGATAACTACTGATTTTACATGGAGGGTTTTATTATGTACGAAAAATATTTGGAACGGCTTAAGGAAGCTGGAAAAATCCGCAACCTCAAAGAACATTCCATCAACTGTTATAAAAACTATGTTTCTTATTTCCTGAGATACCAAAATAAAGCCCCCGAAGAATTTACCTGTCAGAACGTCAAGGAATTTCTCCTTGCAAAAAAGGACGAGAGACTTAAAGCATCCACCTTAAATCTTTACAATTCTGCTGTCCGTTTTTTCTATCGGAATGTCCTGCATATCCTTTGGGATGATGTCACAGTTCCACGCATCATCCGGGAGCATAAACTTCCGGCAGTATTAACTCCGGATGAAGTTGATCGTCTACTGGATACCATTGGCGATATCAAACATAAGGCAATGTTCGCAGTTATGTATTCTTCCGGAATTCGTGTTTCCGAAGTGATCCATCTTCATTATGATGATATTTCCTGTTCAAAGATGCAGATACATATCAGGAATACAAAAAACCGTATGGACCGTTATACGATTCTTTTCCAAAGATGTCTGGATATCCTTACACAATACTGGTTTGAAAAAGGGCGTCCTCGTGGTAATCCTGTTTCCGGGCAGATTTACCGGTAATTATCTGGCGATGGGTACACTGGAACAGGTTATGCGGCGGGCAGTATCCGATACGGGACTTCCAATGAGTATGATCCCTCACTGTCTTCGCCATAGTTTTGCAACTCATCTGATGGAACAGGGGATAGCATATCAAAATATCCAGTCCTTACTTGACCACCGCGATCCAAAATCAACAGAAGTTTATCTTCATGTCAGCAATAAATCTCTTATGGGAATCCAAAGCCCATTTAACGTGAAAGAAGGTGAGGTTCATGAATAAACCTACTGTTCAGGATATTTTCCGGCATTTTTATCCGGCATTCCTTGAAAAGTATTCACCTTCTACAATTCAGACCAAAACTATCACAAATATCCTGAACTGTAAAACCGGAGCTTATGGTGCTAATGTCAGTATATGTGAAAATTGTGGTGCGGTACAGATTCATTATAATTCCTGCCATAAGCGATACTCTCCCATGTGCCAGGCTGTTCCAAAAGAAATGTGAATGGATGCACGCAGGGAAGATGTACTTGATACCCCTTACTTTCATCTGGTATTCACTGTTCCTGATATTTTGAATCCACTGATCCACAATAACCAGAAACTCTTATATGATGCTATGTACCATGCGGCTTCTGCTGCAATCAGGGAATTGTCGGCTGATCCTGCACATCTTGGAGTTTCTACAGGTTTTATCTGTATCCTCCATACATGGGGATCTGAAATGAACTTTCATCCACATATCCATACAATACTGCTTGGAGGTGGATTGACTGCAGAAAACCAGTAAAAAGATAATGGTACGGAATTTTTTCTTCCTATACGGGTCATTTCCAAAGTTTTCAGAGGAAAATACATGGATGAATTGAAGAAGCTCCGGGCTGCGGACAAGCTGAAATTTCATAGGACTGCTGAAAAGTATCGTAACTATTATACATTCAAGGGACTCCTTGATTCCTGCTACAATAAAGAATGGATCCCCTATTGTAAGAAAACCTTTAACAGAGCCCGGTCAGTAATCGATTATCTTGGAAAATATACGCACAGGATTGCAGTCAGCTATCACCATATCATCTGCATGGATGATAAAACCGTTACTTTTTCCGTAAAAGATTATGATAACAAAGGTCATTGGAAAACACTGACTATTTCCGGAGTTGAATTTATCCGGCGTTTTCTAATGCATGTGCCCCAAGGCATTTTGTCCGGATCCGTCATTATGGGTTATTGTGTTCGCGTACGAAAAACCAAAAACTGTCGTTATGCAGAAATCTCCTCGGATGTAAAAAGTATCTTTCAAGGATTCATGGAAAAGAAATGCCGGAAATATTAAAACATCTTTATGGGATAAACATTTGTGTATGTAAATCCTGCGGTAGACACCTTGGAAAACCACAGCTCCGGATCCCGCAAAGATGTTAAAGTCGCATCCTTTCATATGTTTTCAGAAGCCTCAAAGTTTGAGGTTATGTTCGCATGCCCATTTATTTGTTGACGTCTGGTTCTTCTGGATTTTACATAGGGAATCAGCTATAATCATGTGTAGGGACAAAAGATTGAAAATCCATTGGCAATAGCTTCCCGGACGCTCACTTTGTTCAATTAGGCCAAATCGAAAATGATGTAAACGAAAGGGCAGTTCACTGGAATGTCAAAACTGCTTTTTCGTTTACACCATCATCGATTATAACCTAAAGAATTTTTCAACAGATATTAACCACCATAATAATAGGTTGTACCTGTTATACCATCGAGAACAGCTGATTTTAATATACGCACCATAAATCCTTCATCGCCCCATTTATTTCTATTTTTGTGATAAATTCCGTATGCAGAAGATGGTTCAAAGCCAAATCTACCATAAAGATTAGGGTTTCCTCCATGAAACACTGCTCCATAACCCATTTTTTCAGCTTCTACTAGTGCGTATTCTACTAATCTTCTCATAATTCCTTGCATTATATATTCTAGCAAAACAGCACTTTGTGCTAAAACCAATTGCGTAATATTTTCATTTTCTGTGACAATATCTGTTTCGTGAAGCGCAACTTCTCCAACAATTGTTCCGTTTTCTAATACAGCAACAAGAAAAAGCTCCGGGATAAAAGTATCTTTTTTTCTTCTCTAAAGTGTTCCATCATAAATTTTTCAGTTTCTATACTATGTTGTTCAGCAAAAGCCTTATAAATCAACTTATCAACTTTTTCATATTCGGATAACTTCTCTGGTCTTATGATTATTTTTTCTTTATTGGAGGTCATAATTTATCTCCCCTAAAATTTTCGATTTTATATGATACCATTATATATCGACATTGCATATCTACTTCCACCAATCTCTATCTGTTGGTATGCATACCTTTTCTCCAGTACATTGATATTTTTCAATCCTCCAGCAAGTCCACACCCTTTCCACTTCAAATATGCCTCTTTCTTTGTCCATATCTCAAAAAATCGATTCCTTCGTATTTCTTCGCTTTCTCCATCCAAAATATACCTTTGCTCCGGTTCAATAAAGAATCGCCGAACAATTCTATAATCCGGCTCATGGATTTTTTCAATATCAACTCCAATGCTACACTCCGAAAAAGCTACCACACCAATTCCAGATGTATGAGATATATTAAATTTTAACCTTGCAACCTGATTACCAATAGACACATATGGCTTGCCCCCGGGTTCTTTTTCAATCCTGATATCATTATCATTCACACAATACAGAACCAAATAATATGAAAGAACGCATTCATGCAATTTTTTCTGCAATACTTTTGAATCCTCTTCCACAAAAATAAAAATAGTTTTATTCATTTGACTTGTCAACCCCATAAATCAAGTAATCCGTTGTAACTCCAAAAATCATTGCCAGTTTTGATATATTATCTACAAATATTCTCTGCCTTCCCTGCTCGATTTTTTCAATCATAACATCATCAACATCAATTAATACTGCCAATTCTTCTATTGTATACCCTTTCTGAAGTCTGTGTTTCTTTATACGTTCCCCGATTCTTTTGTAAAAATGTGACATTTCTCCTACTCTCCTATATTTGATATTTCTTTTTCAATGCTTGAACGTGCTGCATTAACTCTTCAATGAAATTTCCATCTGGATTGTTCGAACATGACTGTAAGTTTTGTTCAACAAAGCTTGTATCATCCTTAAACAAAACATCAATGGACACATCTAAAGAATCAGCAATCCGATATAAGCAAGAGATACTGACCCCTTTCTTAAATGTCTCAACTCGCTGTAAATGTGCCGGATTTATTTCCGCCAATTCTGCAACATACTCTATCGTATAGTTGTTTTTCTCTCTAATCTTTCGAATATTCTTTCCTATTACTCTAAGCCTATAATCCATCTTTCTCTCCTTGTAAAATAATTGGTCATACAAGAAAATAGCACAAGTAATATTTCAAAAGTATTTTTTCAGATAGAGTGTGAAAATATATAAGAAAAGTCATAAAAAGTAATATTCATCCCAATATAAAAATACATTAGATTACCTTTTTTATACATAAAACTCCGTATGATATCAGAGCAGTCACCTGCTTTCCTTTGAGATTTCATATGCAGCCTTCAACAATCTATCAACCATTTCCAAGGTATTCGGTTTAAATTGTTCTAACGTTGCAACTATCTCATCATCATATTTTCTGCTTCCCTTCCCTAACATAATGTAATCCATACTTACTTCCAAGGCATGCGAGAGTTTCATCAGTGTCTCTGCCGAAAAACCTTTTTTATTCATTTCTATTTCATATAAAAATTTTTCTGAAATATCCGCCAGATAAGCCAATTGTTCTCGTGTGTACCTTCTATCAGTGCGCAATTGCATGATACGTTCTCCTGCTGTCAATCCTTTCACCTTCCATTATTCAAGATATATTACCTATAGTTCTATGATAACATTCCAGTTGATATCCAAAAATGTGCGATTGACCGCAACATATAGAACTCCGGCTCATATATTCTATCATTTCTATATCTATCATCTTATAAATCTCAATGACGTAATCTTTTTTTCTGTTAATGTACTATCTTTATAAAATGATATTACTGTCTAGAAACACAAAACAAAGAAAAGAATACATTACACAATATTTTGATAATGTATCCTTTTTCTTCGTTTATGTACTATAAATCTGTATTTTCTATTGATGAAATCACATTCATCCCCTATGTTATGCACAATATTCCTAAAAGAACATTTCTCATTCTCTTCTTGATAATATAGCGATGCAACCTGGTAAAAGCACACTATTCTCGAAACACAGGAGATAAGGATATGGGTACATTTAAAACACATTTAAAAACCGTTTTTACTCCATACGAGTTAGAACTCTTACGCTATTTCTATCTTTGTATAGCATACGAAGGAAGTAAATTTATTGTAATGTTATTCTTCTTCAGGACTCTACATCTCCAGAACGAATTCCTCACTGAAATATTTGTTCTGCTTACGCTTCGCAATTTTTATGGAGGAATACATTTTAAACATTATCTCTCTTGTTTTGCATTTACTTTTGGTTTTATTGCTACCGGACAACTTTTGGCACAATATTATTATCTGAGTAATGTTACTCAGATAATAATATTACTTTTAGCATTCATTATTTTATGCATTATTAAACCGATAGCATCATCTAACAGACCACCACTGTCTGAGAAACAAGAGACTATCTATCATATATGTGGCATATCCATACTTCTGCTTCATATAGGATTTTTTATTTCGTACAAAACATTCCCCTACAGAAATATCTGCTTTGGGGTTATTGTTTTACATACATTGCAGCTTATTGTTGCAAAATCTTTTATGAAAGGAGGAAGAAACACATGAAAAAGAGATTACTAAATGTGATGACTAGTGTTTGTACTCTTGCGTTGGCCTTATCACCATTTTTTTTCTATAAAGGTTCCAGTATTGTCTTTTTTGGCGAACCAACATTCCCAGAGAAGAACACTCTTACAGACACAAAATAAGCATCTACTTCAAAAAATAAGACGGGGGCAATTTTGCCCCCCTACTTTCCAAAATATATGCTTATAGTAAAAAAATTCTTATTATCATATTCTATATTTTCTACATCCATGCGCCCTTTGTACTTTTTAACAATCTTTTTCACATAAGGCAAGCCCAAACCTCGTTTCTCTCCTTTAGAAGAATATTCTTCTGAAAAGAATTTCCGAAACTCTACGTAAGGAATCTTATCGTGTTCGTTACCTACTGAAATACATACTTCGTCATTCACCCGGGTAATAGAAAATCTTATTGTTTCATTTTTCTTCCGGCTTTCTACTTCATCAATCGCATTATCAAGTAAATTTCCTATTATTTCGAGAAGGAAAATATCTGGTATTTTCATTTCATATAAACTGCTGGAAAATACTGTATTAATCTTAATATTTTTCTCCTCTGCTTCACATAGTTTATTATATATATGCGCTATAATCAATGGACGTTCTAATATTAATATCTTATTCGGCATAATATATTGTCTTAACCTATCCAATTCCTCAGATTGCCGTTCTACCAATTGATCGTAATCATCATATATTTTATGTAATGCATATATAGAATTAATTTGATTCAGAAATTTGTGTTGCCTAGAACGTACCTCTGTTATCACTTCTCCGTACTTTGCTTGGTACTTCTTATGGCATTCTATTTCAGTTTGATATCGTGTCATCTTATAAAACATTATTAGCAACATAATAGCTGATATGGATAAATATATTCCTTCAGATAAAGACATTCCCTTGTTTAATCCTATCATGTTTATCACAAACGCAATTATAATTGATAATGAGACAATAACCAAATAAATATTTACATTCACGTGTAAATTCTTAAGACATTTTCTTCCCTGGAAAACAATTTGCTTTTTCTCTATTATGTAACAAATGTTGAAAGTAATTAAAACTATCCATATCGAAAAATCTATCTCTATGCTAAAATGCTTGAATAATAAACTGCATGGTATATATATTATCAACTCCAATACACCAACCAGAAGAAAACTAAGTACTGTATATATCATTGCCTGTATCCATTTCACTTCGTATTGCACTATAAGCACACAAAAAATGCATATGTAATGAACCATCTGAAACATTCTGCTTCCACCAAATACATTGATATATATGCTTGTTCCTAACATTACCAGCAGCATAATTATAATACTAACTTTTCTTTTTCTGTGTCCGATAAAAGCCTCTACAATTTTTAATAATGCCCCAATCTCAAAGATACTATTTATCAATACAATGCATTTGTCCATCACACACCCTCAAATATTCTTCTTTAAATTGTTTAAATTTCCTTCCACCAATAGGTATAACACTATTATTCTTCATATAGACTTCTTTATTACGAAAATCCACACTAGAAATATGTTTTACATTAACATATGTTCCATAAATCGGTACTAGAAAATGTGTCCTTTGTATTTTCTGATAAAATTTTTTTGCAGATAAATTAGGAATTCTTATTTCGTCATCTATCATGTGAATGTACAGTGTTCCCCTTTTGCTCTCGAAAAAAATCACTTCGTCCAGATATGCTAAGTATCCAATACCATCGTAGTGCAATGGTATATATTCCCGTTCTTCTCTTTTCCTTCCTACCGATAGTGCTTCAAGAACTTCTTCTATATGTTCTTTAACCAACTTGCCATCGCCAATTGGCTTTTCTATATAGTCATAGCAATGTATCTTCTTTAAAAGTTCACGTTCCAATCCCATAAGCACTGTAATAAAGATAATTGGCGTCAATCTATATTCATCAAGTTTTCGTATAGATTCAGCAAAAGCGATTCCTGAATTATCATTTGCATTACCCGGTTCAAGAATAATATCTATTAAAAATAAATCTATCTGATTATCCACTGCAGACAAGAATGCTTCTTCACGTTTTCCGTAGCTATACACATTTTTGACTCCAGCACAGGATAAAACAATCTTCTCTAATGCGTTTCTATTACATTCTTTATCTTCTAATATTAGTACGTTCATAGACTTGTTATAACTTCTCCTTAATCTTCCTCTGAAAAATCATCAGCTATTGTCTGCACAAGAGCAAACACACTTTTCTTAAGGCGTCCGTCTACTTTTCGATAATATTCAATCAAAAGCCACTCGTCCTCGGTAATATCATCTGTACTAATTCCAAAGAAATAACCTAATGGAACACTAAATTCCTTGGCTATATTTTCAATAACTTCATTTGGGATTGGTGTTTTTCCACTCTCATATCTGCTGAGGGTCTGTTGTGTCATATGCATCTTTTCAGAAAACTTAACCTGCGTCATATTACTTAGTTTTCTAACACTTCGAATCCTTTGTCCTATTTCCTCACTGTTTAATGCCATATACGAACCCCCTCATATTTTCTGTTTCTATTATAATTGGGTATAACGCAAGCATTTATCCATTTATAGCGTATTCTTACTCTTTTTATAAGTATCCTTACCTCTTTGAAGAGTAATGCATCTCGCTTTGATCTATCTGTCCAGTCTTCAAAATCCAACATTCCAGGGATTTATCCATTTCCGAATAGTCATTATAACCTTAAAGATGAAATCTATAAAGAATTACCGTATATACTAGGAAATTTAAAGTTATTGTATATCAGATAAAAATCTATATCGGAAACCATGATGAAGATGGTATTTTGAGAACCCAAGCTCCCTATCGCCTGCTTACCCACAGCATTTTTACTCCAGGACTGGCAGCGTTAGTGTTTAATGAAAAATATGTGAACGCAGTGCCACTAAATCGTCTGTCAAAAGAATTCTTAAGAAACGATGCGAACATCCCAAGACAGGATATAGCAGGCTAGATAAAATAAAAATTACCGAATGCTGGGCATACGCGAAGGGGAAGTTTGCAGAAATCATTAATGTACTCAAAAAAGGGGCATCTTGTGGCATTCGTGTTGGCGAGGATATAAACATCAATGTTGGAGACATAGATTTTGAAAGAAAACTCTTTATTCTACGTGTCACTAAAAAGTATAAGCAAAGACTAGTTCCTTTTGGTACGGAACTGCCCGAAATTATATATTTGCATTGTACAGCGCTGGAAATTATAAATGATTCTGAAACGTATCTCTTTCCGGAAGGTGATACCTATACCCCGATAAAAGCTAATTTGATTAGAAATTATTATCGTGTTATTAGAAAGAATGCTGGAATAAACAATACTCTGGTAAGTAAAAATGGACGTGGTTCCTGTTTTCATTGCTTTAGACACACTTTTGCAGTTAGCTCATTTGATAAAAATGAGCGTAGAGGAATTAATCAAAGAGAATCTGTTCCATTTCTATCAACATATTTTGGGCACGATAGTTTATACGAAACAGAGAAATATTTGAGATATAGTGGCGACTATTTTGAGACATACCTTCCATACAGCAGAGGACTGAGCATGAATACAATTAATTCATACAAACAAAGCTTTCTTCTTTTAATACGTTTTATGCTAGAAATAAAAAGCATAGTCGCAAATGATATAAGTTTCGCTGATTTGACATATGAGACACTTTCGGAATTCTTTAGCTGGCTGGAAACAGACAGGCGTTGGAATAGAATCAAGGAAGGATTTTCTGACTTGCACAAAGCGATAATAGTAATTCACCTTGGTGATGTTATTTGCCTGACACCATTCGTCTACGGACATGCCACTTGGACGATTCCGGCATTCCTGAATCATTGCAACCCATTCACAAATGCGACAGCTGCGTGCTACTTGTGATGTTTGAGATTTCATAAACTTACCTTCCAGACTGTCTAAAAAGTTTAGGTTAAACTTTTTGAACTTGTATAAAATGTTAAATCTATTTTCTCAAAAATTCATAAAGAATTCTATATACTGACTATGAGGCGTTTACCATTCCAATGTAATTATAATCATTATCAGAGTATTAATTCGTATTTATACCGCAACATAGAACTATCCGCTTCTTGAAAATACATGTATAAATCTTTCATGCCATTTTTCCGCCCGTTTCATGATCCCGTCGATGTTGTTGATAATTGTCTTGTGGAAAATTACGAACCCATAGATATCTTCTATCGTCTCGCAATATGACGATGGATCATACCTTTTGCGTACAGTGACAGCATCTTATCCTCTATGCCGCTAGTACATCGTAAATTAATTTTTTGATAGTTAAGTGAAGGATAAATTTTTATTTTGCAGAGCAGATTTTCGACGTTGTATCGGTGGCTACAACTAGAAAATCTAACACAGCAGATAAAAATTTAGACAAGATTAACTGTAATAAACTCAGTTTATAATGTGCTAGTATCCCACTTATGGTACTATTTGGGAAAGAATACTCTCTTCTTCGTAAGGATAAGTTTCCAGTTTCTGGCAAATTGAATGTAATATTTCCAAATCATTATTTATGTTCCATTTCATTGACAAACGAAATAATATTTCATGTTTTTTTACTAATTCATTGTATTTGTCTATTATATTATAATTGATAGATTCCCCCCTTTTTTTCATTAATATTAATCGTTGCAACATACACTGTTTATGCTCCCAAAGTATCCTTAACCCCCTTAAATCAATTTGTTTTACATTTTTTTCCAAATCATTACACAGTGCACCATAAACACTTAACCCATAATAAACATTTTTTTCAGAATCAGAAACATTATATGTTCTGTTCTCAGAATTTAAATAAGCCCCTATTTCTTTGTATATTTTTTTCAAATCAAGAAAAAAACTTTGGTATCGGTGTATCTGAAAAAAACAGAGACTCAAACCATCAGTACCATTAATTCCATTTTCAAAATCCTCAAACGAAATCTCCACCCTTTTATATTTTCTATTAGACGAGTATCCGTATAAATAAAAAACATTTTTTTTAACATCAAAACCATTGACAAAAAAATCGTGTATAAAATGTTCCCTTAAAGTTGATCTACGATTCGGAACGTAATACTCATCAATCACACCATACAAATAATAACCCCTTTTCAGATTTTGAATAGTGGCAGTTATAATCAAATTTTTCCTTCTACATTGATTTCTATTGCCTGTCGGCAAAGCATTGATTAATTCACGTTCGTTGCTAACTGTAAAAAAATCAAATAAATTATTATCACAACCATACCAACTTTCAAGTAAAAAATCTAGATGTGTTCCAAAAAATCCAACATTGATATACCTGCTATAAAAATAATTGTAAAATTCACTTGAATTAAATAAAACGCTCAAAAATGCATAATGATAATTATATGTTTTTATTGGTACATTATTATTAATAATCAGTTCCCTACGTTCACATTTTTTTATTTAAACCACTCTTCCCTTCTTTTATTTTAAAAAATCTTGCTAACATTTTAAATATCTCCTCGTTCTTGCCGGTTGGCGCAAAAAAAGCACTACTAACCTTCTTTTTTCCTATAAATTTCATCATTTTATCTTCAATGCTCCTTCCCATAGCACGACAGGAGAGACAGAATAACTCTAAAACATCATTCTGAATTGCCATTGCACCAACTATCCCCAAATCCGAAAATTTATCAGAGACTGATACAAAATATAATTCAAACGATAATACATCTGCTTTTCTTTTTAACTCTGAAAGTGCATAACGTTTTCCATTTGTACATTTATTTGTCCTTTTTGATAGTTCAGCAATACGATTATATTCAATCGGTGTAGCACGCCGAATACTAACTTTCATTTCTAAAGAATCTAAATATGAATTGTAATCCTTACATTTTCTTTTCATATCCATTCTTTTTTTATTGGATCTATAAGTACTATTCCGCTCAATAATAGTTTTCATGGTTAATTTGGAATGTCTTGCACTAAAACAAGAAAGCTTTTTATATATATCATCTCTATCATATCTGATTGAGTGAACTTCTGGTAATTCAGATTTCATCAATTCAATTTCAAAATAAGAATCATCAACAAAAACCATACTTTCCAGACCAATATTTAATATTTTTGATATGTGGCGCACTCCCTCTACTTTATTATTCCAACTAACCTCAAAACAAGAAATATACTCTTCCTTTAAAATCATCTCATTATGTTCCCGAAATACCTTCATAACATCTGCCCTATCATTTTTGCTACACACAGTGAGAATAACACCATGATAGAATAATGATAACATAAATTTTTGAAAATCTTGATACTCCCGTCCTAATCCATTTGCCCCCAATACAATATTCTCTATACCAACTTCAGACAAAATTCCGCCCCATAAAACATTATCGCAGTCTAATACGATGCACTTCGCTGTAATTTCATTTCCAACTAAATATTGTTTATGTATTTCTTGAGATATTCTAGCGATAAGGTTCGATGAATACGGAGCATTCCAGCGATATTTTCCCTTTGTGTCGTATGCCACTGCAATTCCTTCATATGCGATAATTCTTTTTAGATCAATATATACATTATTTTCTTGAATATGGTTAATCAAACAAGAGTTAATTTTATCAATCAATCCTTGTCCTACTGATACTGAGCCCTCAATTTCACATATATTGAAGCAATAATCTTCAAAACCAAACCAAAGTATCTGTCCATATGATTTCTCTATTATCCTATCATATATATATAAACAATACGAAGTCACCTGTTTATATATAGTATCATTTTTTCCATCGTCTGAATACAAATCATTCAATAAATTAGTATAGAACACTTCAAAATCAATTAAGACAACAATAACATCTGCAATTATTTTTTCTGATGTGACACAATTCAAAAAAGTACCAATTTGATAATATTCAACGCTAGGAAATAATTCATTTTCGGAAAAATCTTTCACCAAAAAAAGCCCTAAATATGGTTCCAAATTAACATTTGACACTATAGCAATTTTGTAAGTAGTGAATTTTGATACATCTATATTATTTACAAGCTGACTTAATTGACGGTATTCTATTTTGTTTTTATTTTCCATTGACTTTGCCACCATTTCCTTCTAAATTTTTTATAATTCTTTTCTACCCGCTTATAATACTATGATGCCGAGGTCAAAAGCATATTTCTACTACAAATCAATTTATAGATATAATACGACAAATGCAATTCAAATTAATTTTTCGCATCTATCAGTTCGATTACTATGTCGTAAATTTTCTTAACTGAATTAATCTCACTAAAAATCAACTTAGATTCCGGAAATTCAATTCCAAAATCCTCCTCAAGATATATAATTGTCTTCATGACTTCAAGTGAACCAACTCCTAAATCCTCTAAATCATCATATATTCGCTGCCTTGACATCACCCTCGTTGTTGAACTATTATTTATTATTTCTATCAATTTATCTATATTAAATTCTTTCATCCCTTTTATCCCCTTCTTTATTTTCTATCGACCAAAGCAGTAATGAAATAAGCATAACATCCCACCTTCGTAACTCAAGCAGTTTATTGCATATCTTACATATAAGATCCTCATCCCTTAACAAGTTATATTTTATAACCAGGTTACGAAGAATCAGAGCTCTCTGAATTTGTTCAACAAATTCCTCAATATCAATATCCTTTTCGTCAACATAGCCCAATTGTAACAAAGATCTTACGCGCATCTCCATTAAAGTTTTGTGCTCATACAGTAAATGGAAAAACCTTTGATCTATCCATTGCCCATCTATTTTTGAAATATAATCAACATATAGGTCAATTACAGACACTCCATATTCTATTTTAGTCGGCTCACCGATAATAGAATACGTTTCTTCCCCCCTAATATAGGCTCGCAAATTGTACTCAATTTTTTTTATATTTAATTTGCAGAATGTATTTTCACAGACTTTCAAATATAATATTTTTTTCATAAATGACTCCTGTGATAATATTTTCCCATAGGAACGAGATATACTTTGGAAAGAACAACTTGTCTGGATAAATTTCCCATCTTGAAAATTGTCACAAATATAAACTTGATTTTGTTCCAGATCATACCCATAAACGAATATCTCATGAAAACAATGCATCTTCTGGTATTCTTCAGCACATTCTATATCGTATCTGTCAACATAAAAAAACAAATAGTAATTACTGTCAATCCCCTCTATGATTTTATTCTTCAAGCCCTCAGTCTGGCATTCCGGATTGCTAACCTCTCTTTCAGTGTACAAATCTATGGAAGGGCAATTATTTAATAGTAATTTATGAAAGTCAAACGTTGCCATGCCCCATGCCTCAACAAAGTTAATTTGAATAAAGTTGTTTAAAACCCATGGCATTGCACTGCGCGGTATAATTGAAAAAATCGCACCATATGAGGTATATGTACTAATAAGTGGTTCATGAATTGCTAACACTTTTTTCTTTGATTCCATATTTTCACACCTTCCTATAATGTCAATCCCTAAATCATTGATTTTTAAAAAATATTTACCTCATAAAACAGAGCTAAAAGTGATAAACAGTCATTGTATCATGTACGGAATAGCTAAAAACGGGGTACTTTATAAAACATCCATTGATTGATGATTATAAAGGATATTTTCCCTCTGTTTAACTATGACGGTGAACCTTCCGTGCCTATGGGAATCATGTCCCAACTTCCTTCGTCCCACCTGTTCATACACCGAGTGCCGGCTAATCTTTCAATCGGGGTCTGTGCCCCACGGAGTGAACTACTGTCGGCTACAGCTCTTGTTTTTACTTGATTGTTACTGACCCGGCATTTCCTGATACCGGTACTGATAATTCAGTGGACACTATACCGGTATATGCTCTGTCTGGTCTCTGTGTGGATGAAGTTCGGCTCAAACTCCATCGTTTACGTTTTTTTATCCAGAAACCTGCTAAGCCTCACTTCTGCCGAAAGCTCAGCAAGGCTCTGGAATTATTTTTCTGTTTATACTTCGGTTGGTTTCAATGCATTCTCCGGATACTTTATGTCCATTAGCATCTTTTCCGGATCATATTTTGTACCTGTCTTAAGGATCGTATATATGCTCCTCAATATCTTGCAGGATATCACAATCAAAGACTGCAGCTTCTTTAGCGGATTCGCAGCTCTTGTTGTGTAATACACATGTAGTTTCTTAAATTCAGGTGTATGTGCCACTGCCGACTTGGTCGCTTGGAACAGCCAGTACCGTAGCCTCTTGCGCCCTCTGCGGCTGATCTTGGTCTGTCCTTTATGCTTGCCTGAACTGCTGGCTGCAAGCCCCATCCCGCTTAATTTCTGTATTTTCTCCACACCATCAAATCTGCTGATATCTCTCATTTCTGCCAGTATCCCGGCAAGAATGTTTCCACCTATGCCGGTTGTGTTCCTGCCCCGGTCTCCCAGCAGCTGAGCCCGGAACATGGAGAGCCTTCTCAAGTTTGCATACAGCTTTTTCGGCAGATATGTTATTCCATAGTTGCCGTCTTTCACAAGATTGGCTATGAGTTTCGGAGCTTTTCTGTCATCTTTGTACTGTCTGTTATCCTCTATCTCTCCCGCCAGATCGATGCTTTTAGATTCTTCTTGATTGCTTTGATCTTCTTACTAAATTCTTCATTCGATAATATATTTTAATAATCTAAATGTACTTGAGGTATTTTCTTTGTTCGCCCCCCTCTACTGTTTATAGTATCCAGGAAGCTTTCAACTCTTCTTTTTGATTTCATGTTTCCTATATATTATTTTGATCGCTCCTTGCTATTTGAACCAATATACTTCATATTTTTCATGTTGCTTTTCACTACTCTGCTCTTATTGGCATTCCCGATGGTAATCATCCATTCACAGAACAAAATATTTCTTTTCCTCTAATCCTTTCCTCAATCTCGCAGATTAACTTGGGCAAAAATTCTAGTATGTCTGTACACACTCCATAATCAGCATATTGAAAAATGTCAGCTTCAGGATCATTATTTATTGCAATCAATATATCAGTTACGGAAACCCCCATCATATGTTGACTTGTACCTGATATTCCACATGCGATATATACTTTCGGCATAATCCTTCGTCCAGTTTGTCCAACCTGATATCTTGAACTCATCCACCCGTTTTCTGATATCGGACGAGTAACAGCAATCCCTGCCCCCAATATTTTCGCAAGTTTTTGTATCATCCATAGATTATCAGCAGCTCCAATCCCCCTTCCTACACCGATGATTATGTCTCTTCGTAATGAACTTTTTGTATCGGTACAACCATCCAGAATACATTCCATTTTTAAATCTCTATACCTGTTCTCTAATGAATAATTTGGTATGGAAATCTTTCCATTGCTGCACTGATTGTTGTTCCCCTGATTTTTATCATCATGATATATTTTCACTGTCGCCATCTGCGGACGATGACTCGGACAGATTATCGTCGCTAAAAATTGACTGCAATAGGCAAGACGTGACATTAATACAACATCAGACTTATCCTGCATTTCGAGTTTTATGCAATCGGCGGTCAATCCAGTATCTACTATAGACGCAATTCTTGGTGCAATAACTCGCCCCAAAAAAGTGGAACCAAACAAAAAAACTTCAGGATTATACTGTCGAACCAATTGAACTAAAACATCAACATATATATCTTCTTTAGGTTTATCAAATTCGACTCTATCCAATGCTAATACCTCATCTATACCCAGGTTAATAGCACTCTCACACAATGACTCAATTTCAAATCCTAAAATTATTAACCATAATTTTCCTCCGCTCTTATCGCACATTTGTCGGCATTCATAAATTAAAGAATACACTGTCTCATCAAAAGCATTGCAATGATGTTCACCAAAAATCCATATATCTGGACAATTGTTTTTTTCTTTCAATTTCAATTTTTCTCCTTCTCCATTGTATTTAATTTAGTAATTAATAACTGCGCCAACGCTGTTGGAATATCACTTTCAGAAAACATATAGCACTCTTTCCTTGTCGGATTCATTAATTGCATATCAACCACTCGTGTTGGCGACCCTTTCAATCCGCACTTCTTTTCATTGATATCTAAATCTTCTGATGTATAAACAAGTAATTCTTTATTTTCCGAAGCAACAACACCTTCTACAGTCTGAAATGGAAGACTTTCATTATCATCTATTGTCAATAATGCTGGTGTCGATATATTTATTTTTTCATCCCAATAATCTGTTCTCCTATAACAAATCACATGTTTAGAATCTACAACACTTATTTCCTTTGTACATGAAACCGAGGGGATTTGAAGTTTTTCCGCAAGCATGAGTCCCACCTGAGCTGTTCCACCATCCGAACTCTCTTTTCCACATATAACCAAATCATACTGACCAATCTTTTTTATTCCCCGTGAAAGAATATATGCCGTTGCCAATGTATCCGAGCCAACAAAAATACTGTCCTGCAGCAAAACTGCTCTATCGACTCCCATTGCCAACACATCATTTAGCAATGGTTTAGCCGATAACGGTCCCATGCATAACACAGTTAATTTTCCACCATTCTTTTCCTTAATTTGTATTGCCTTACCTATCGCAAATAAATCACTTGGATTAATTATTCCCTCGGTCTCAGATCTATTAACCGCATTGTAATATCCATCAATTCTGGTACCGATATTGTCTGGAACTTGTTTAATGCATATAATAATATTCACTCAACCACCCCCGTTATATTAAGAATCCTGAAATACTACTTTTTTATGTTCCATAAAATAATGCCTATCAACGATCTTACGATGATATTTTCGATACTTTGAATCGTCCTTGATTCCTTCTAGCGAAAAGTATTTATCTAATGTTTCATCAGATATTCCCCAAAATTCCTGCGTTTTTTTCGAGACATGAATTCCCCCCTCCTCTCCGCTCTCGTATAGTTTTTTCCCATTTAATTGTTTTTTTACATCGCAGTAAAGAAGAGTTCCCACATATGGAACAGTAATGTTAATTACATAATTATCTGCGTGAAGATCCCAAAAAAACATCCACATATCTCTATAATCATTGTCCGAAAAACCAGGACAGCCAAGAAGGACGTACGCTGTTCTCTTAACACCTACCTGTTTTGTTATCTCAAATGCTCGACGGATTTCTTCTAATGTTATATTTTTATTCATAGTATCCAACATATCTTGATTTCCCATTTCAACTCCGAATTTCATGTGTACACACCCACAATCTTTTAGTTTTTGAATTAGCTCTAAACTCTGAACGCCTTTCACATGAAATTCTGCCCACCAATGAAAACGAGGATATCTTTGTTTTATACTTTGTAATAGGGAGATTTTTTTTTCAACATCTTCTTCTTCACCAGAAGAAAATATCATATCAGAAATATAAAATCCCTCTGTCCCATGCTCTTTGATTCTATATTCAATCTCCTTTACAAATTTTTCTCCTGATTTACAGTCAACTCTCCCTTTTCGCAATACAGGTTGATAGCAAAACCTGCAGCCATTAGGGCAGCCCCTTGATGACAAAATATAATCCCAATCTGCGGGCTCAGTTGGATAAAAAAGATACTTGTCTGTCAAAATGGGCAGATCATCCATTGAACCATACCATTTTTCTGTTAGCACTCCCCGGATATTATCCTCGACTATACCTACTGCATAGTCTTCTGCCTCCCCAGTGATAATAGTATCTAAAAATTCTGTATCTTTTTTAGTAGCATATTTCAATAGATGTCCATAGCCAACACAGACAATACTCTCACTTATCTCTTGTTTAATCCTTTTTGCCAAAATTCCGCATGACTGAGCGGACCCTGTTTCCACTGTAGGAATCAGGGGATCCCCGGCACTGAGAAAAACTACATCTGGTCTAAAGTCTTTTAATATATGAATTACATTGTCATATGATACGTGTCCATTGGCGTATCTTTCTTGAAATAGCCAACTATTCTTTAACATACTATATCGATCAGAATACTCCACCGCTTCGTCACCATAATCACCATTAATAAATACTGTTTCATGCCCTCTTCTATAGAGAATCTCTGCAACATAGTGCAATGCTGGCATTAACCGATTATTTTTCGACTCAATCAAACGATAGTATGGCGGCACAACACATGCTACCCTTTTATTTTGATAGTTAATATGTATCATCTCCTATTCTTTTCATTCTGGTTTTCTCCATCTCTGGTATTTTATCTTTTCTATACATTTTGTTCCGATTTTGGTTTAATCCCATATCTTGCGCCCAAAAAACTTGCACTAAACTGTGGCATCCACCCATGTATACTTAATCTTCCATATCTATCAAATCCGGCCATCAACATTCCAGAACGATCATATCTCCCGGATGGGAGCCAAATCCAGTATTGCTGATCAGGCAACTCCCCAGTCAAAAATCTCATTCGGGCAATAAAAACCATATAGCGCTCAATACTGAAATTAATTTTATTTTCCCTATCAAACCTTTGCTCGAGATCAATACCTTTCTCCCCAAGGAACTCTGGAGTGCTGCTTTTGGGGGTTAAAAACCAACAATCCTCATTTTCAGTAACAGGTGTCACCAACGGATCATTAAGTACCCAGCTTTCTAAACGAAATAATTTTCCTAATTCAATACGGGTTAAGCCTTTGGGTACACATATGACAATTTGATTCTGTTTCTCCGCCAACTTTAGTTCAGTTTCAGAAAATGGACATTCACCTAATTCAAATCGTCTTTGAATCACCTGCTCTATCCCCAGACTCATGTACCAATTATAGTATGATAATCTTACACCTTCTGGATCAAAAGTATTCGTGCCTGTTACCGCAAACCTTTGTAAATCGCTAGATGTAATCACTCTATTTTCTATCATATCATTGATTAAACTAATTATTTTTTCTTTTGTTTTTAATTTTGACATATCTTATTCTCCTTTTCTTTTATGTTCTCACTTTCATATAAAAAATACACAATTATATTTTCATAATCTCTCCGCATATACTTTTGGAATTCTCAAATCTCCGCAGTGCAAAAGCATCTACATTTATAGCAATTTCCTCTTTTGCTATGAGGGAACTTATAATATATCCACATGCCGGCGCATGCATGACACCATGACCACTGAATCCAGCAACAATGAATATATTTTCCATATCATCCACTTTCCCTATAATTGGATTATCATCCGGAGTTTTTTCATAGTATCCATACCAACGTGAGGTAATGATCGATTTTTTTAGTGACGGGATTCTATTAATCATCTCTTTACAATGTTTGATTTCCCAAAATCTGTCCACACCCTTTTCTTCAAATCCTGCATTTGTGCATGGTCTAGTTAATCCAGACATAATACCATCTCCCTCTACATGAAACCCAAATCCCTCACTCGGAATAATCGCCACTGGAAACTTTTGTGGCATCCATGAAATATTCCCTAACACTAGCAGTTGCTGTAAAGACGAAACAATCGGGATCTCCGTGTTAGTCATTTCCCCAATTTCCCCTGCCCATGGTCCTGCAGCATTCACAACTATATTCGTTGCAAATTCACATCGATCTGTAACTACCTTTTCCGGTCGCCCTCGTTCACATTTAATAGCGGTCACTTGTGCTCCGCCAATCAAGAATGCCCCAGCAGCTTTAATTTCTCTATAATAATAGTTGATCAAGTCACCTACATCTAACAAACCATCATTTGAAGAATATGTTGCTCCTGCAATATCAGTCATATTTAACATAGGAAAAAATTCTTTTATATCCTCCTGTTTCAGAAGTGTTACATTTATCCCATGACTTAGTTGCAAATCGACAATTTTTTTATATTGAGATAATTCTCGTTCTGTCAGCAAAAAAGAATATCCACAAGAATTATAGCCAATTTCTGCCCCATTATTGTTCCGATATTCATCTATGAGACTTTGACTTAATTTTGATAACTCTATGTTATCAGGATCTGAAAACTGATGTCTAAATCCTCCTGCACACCGCCTGGTAGTATGTCCCACGAAAGATAGTTCTTTTTCGATAATTGCAATATTTGTTATTCCTCTTTTCACGAGATGATACGCCGTACTCAATCCCATTATACCTCCACCAATAATAACGACATCTACACACTGAGAAAACATGACATCCCCCTCCATTCCATATATTTAAGATAGAAAAAACGATATTTACAAGTTGACCCATCTTATATGGATTCAATAATATCAATGCACCGTCCCACCCCTCCATATGATTTAAGAGTCAAAGATAATTCCCTGCTTTTATCCCGATACGATCCAGAAAGCACCTCATCAATAGCTGACAGCAGACGATTTTTTCTGAAGCCGTATACTGGTAGTTTCATAGCAGCTCCTGTTCTCACTAGATTATTAGCATTATACTCTCGCTCAAAATGCCTACCCGGCACAACGATACTCGGAATCCCATACAGCAATGTGGATAGCATACTATCCTGTCCACCATGAAAAATAACAAGGATGCTCCTCTCTAAAACGGCAGGTGCCGGAATATAGTGTACAAACTTTACCCATTCAGTATTTGCCGGCAAATACTTGAGTGATTTATGGTAACCACACGCACAAATTACTTGATATTTCCCACCTTCAAAAGTTTCCTTAAAAACTTTGGTATAAAGTTCGGGAAACATTGCCCCGACACTCGGATAAATAAATATTCTGGAATCTTTCTTCGTCTTCTCTAACCAAGGCGGAATATCTTCCTTTCTATATTTAAGATCCAATAAATAACCTGTATATATAATATCTTCTTCATATTGAAGTTCGGGTTCCAGCAAAGGTATTGTTGGTGCTAATTTTATATCTGACCTTCTATAGATTAATTCTGTCAAACTTTCTATCGGGGTCATATTATATTGTTCAAGTAGTTCATTTACTTTTTTCAAATTTCTTCCCTTAGTCTGCACATTGAGTGGAAAATCCGGGCTGCATGGCCAACTTGCAATTGATATCAATGGAACACCTGTTATATGCGCACTAATAGGTGTACTCAATCTTGTCTCCGAAAAAAGAACATCTGGTTTAAAATTATATATTGCCTCAACCTCCGCTTTGACTGACATCCTCAAAAAAGAATACTCCGTCATTCCCGTCCCATCAAAGAAATCATTTGCACTGTTAATATCCCTTATATCCATTTTGGCCACTGGAATAGGGGACTGGTATACGCGAAAGTGTTCTCGCATTATTAAATCCGCAACACTCCCCCCCATAACAAATGCTACTTCATTTCCTCTGGAACGTAGTTCTTTGGCGATACCAATACATTTTATTGCAGAACCCATCGATCCCGAATTTGGTGGGCTTGGGAAAAACATAACTCGTCTCATCCAAAATCACTCTCCCCTCAAATAACTATTGAACATGCTATCAATACCCAAATGAGCATCTGGATATAAAAAACAATATCCAAGTTTTTCTGTCACTTTGTCACTGCACAACCTTAATGACAGCATCCTAAGACCATGAATACCTAATTTAACTCTATCACTCACTTCCTCTGCCGGAATCCAACGAACCTTTACACCTGATTTTTTTTCTATCTCCTGATAATATTCTTTTTGTCTTATACTTAATTTATCAGACAAATTATATATATTACCCACATCCAGACCGCTTTTTGCCAATACTAATAAATTCAATAAATCCTCAATGTGAATCCTTGACATAAAATTGTTTCCATCTCCCAGCAGCGAAACTCCAGTTTTATTAATCATAGTAAAAACATTGTATTTTCCTGGTCCGTATACCTCGGATACTCGCAAAATTATTGCTGGAACCCCTTGTCCTATGGCAAATTGCACATATTTTTCAGCCTCTATCGAAATCTTCCCAAAGGGGTGTTCTGACTTTACTATTCTACTTTCTGTAATTAATTCCTCTCCACACTCTCCATATACTGCATGATTACTAACGAAAATAAATCTCTTAATTGAGCTATTTGATAGTTCTCTCAACAAATTCTTTGTGCCATTCACATATAACTCCCTCATTTTCTCTATCAATCCATGCATACCAACTAAATGATATACAACATCCACTGATTTTCCTATTCCAGTAAGTGTATTTTTCTTTGTAATATCACCCACCCATACGTCTAAACGAGGATCAAAACTATGAACACCTGTTTTTACCTCATCTGAGAAAGCCAAACCGCGAACTGAACAGCCCTCATTGAGCAATCTTTCACATAACAATCTTCCAATATAGCCGAAACACCCTGTTACGAGTATCATTATTAATTTCCTCCATAAATCATTTTCTTTTCTTCTTGTTATTTCTTCCCTTAACAATTTCTAAAACAATTTTGTAGTCCCTCGGAACCTTATACATTGGCAGTTTCTCCATACAAAATTCCTGCAGTTCAGTAAAAGAAAATGGTCGACAGGATTTTCTTAATACAATATCTACAGCTATACTCTCACCTGAAGTCTTATTTGCCACCCCATATACCAAAGAATCTTTGACACAATCGTATTGTTCGATTACTTCTTCTACCTCTTCTGGATTAACCAGATATCCTCCCACATTAATTGTAATGGAACCTCTTCCTGTTAATATTAAGGCTCCATCTGAATCCAAATATCCATAATCCCCAGTTCGAATCCACCGTCCAAAAAATAACTGTTTATTCAGCTTTACATTATTAAAATATCCTTTAGAGATATTTTTTCCGCTAATCAAAATCTCTCCATCCTTAGATTTTTGTCCACCACCGGACAGCCATCTTATTTTTATTTCAACACCTTCCAGCGCATATCCAACTGAGTTATTCAATTCTAAACATTTGTTTTCTGGGGCAAAAGTAATTGCTCCTGCCTCCGAAGAACAATATATTGAATGAACTGTTTGGCCACTCCTACTATAAAATTTTTCACGAGTACTCTTATCCATTTTTGCTGAACTAGTTATACACATCCTTACACTCTCCCACTGTTCGGGTAATGTTGATTTTGTATTACCTAAAAGATTGTATATAAATGGAATAGCCAAAAAAACGGACGGTTTATATTTGTTAACATATTTATTGATTTGACCCGGAATAGATGAACTGTTCAAAATCAACGTAGCACCTTGGCAAAGAACTGGTAATACTCCAATTGTTAATGTACCAGGAAGACTAACTGACAACGGTGTAAATAAAACATCATTTTGGTTTAAGGCAATTGCTTTCGCCTGGGATATCACATTATTACGCATTGCATCATGACTATAAAGAACACATTTTGGTTTTCCCACAGTTCCTGATGTAAAAAACATAATTGCATCATTAGATTCATTATTCATCTCATCCTTCGAGTTGTCATGTACTTTATAGATATCATACAATTCCGTTTCAGAAAACTTATATAAATCCTGTATTAAATCGCCACAAAAACCATGATCACAAATGACCCAGTGACTTTGACTATCTTGTATACTTTTAAATAAATATTTGCTACCTTCTAAAGAATCAATCGGTACCACAACTATTTCTAAAGACCAAAGTGCCAATAAACCAACTATATACAAAAAAGGATTATCCACAACCAGAACACTTCGCATTCCAGAGCAAAAGCCAATATCTTTAAAAAAACTGCTCAACTGTTGTACCTCTTTATCAAGTCTTTCATATGAAATCACATTTCCATCATAAACAATGGATATTTTTTTCCCATTCCTTAAACAACTGTTATGTATTTCACTAACTATATCTGCCATAATTCAATCTCCTTTTTGATAAATAACTTTGAACTCGCTACTCATTCTAAGTTATCCCAACACCAAATTTTACTGCACGTAAAAACCAATGCATTTCTTCTTTACATCCCTTACTCGTTGAGAATCTCAACTAATGACCGACATATGTACTCAACTTCCTTCTCAGATAGGCTCGGATAAATCGGAAGACAAATATGACGAGTGCTTATATCATCTGCGACTGGATAATCACCAACAAAACCTAATCGGCTGGCTATAGGTTGTTTATGAAGGGGAATACTGTATACCTCACCCTGCAAACTGATGCCCCTTTCTTTCATTTTTCTTTTTACATTTTGTTGATTTATTCCTTTGGGGAGCAAAACAATAAATTTATACCAGCCACTTCGTTCCAATGGCTGAATCACTTTCAAATATGGACACAATACATCCAGATTTTTCAAATAGTAATCTGCAATTTGAGATCTTTTATCAATTATATAATTGAGTTTCTTTATTTGGTTAACAGCAATGACAGCCGTTATGTCACTCATACGGTTATTATCTCCCACACAGGTATGAAGCGTTTCCCATTCTTTTGGTTTACCATGATTTCTATATATGCGAGCCGCATCTGCCAATTCAGCATCCCGGGTCACAAGAACACCACCCTCTCCAGATGTAATTATTTTTGTAGCAAAGAAAGAATAGGCTGCTGCAATACCAAACGAACCCGGATGCTTGTCCATATATGTACTTCCCACTGCATGCGATGCATCTTCAAACAACCATAAATTATTATCTTCACACCACTGACTAATTTTTTCAATCTCCGGAGATATAATACCGCCAATATGAACAACTATCACTCCAACTGTATTATTAGTAACTCTTCTTTTTACCTCATCGAGCGTCACCGAAAATGTTCTTGGATCTAAATCCATCAGTTTTACTGTCCCCCCCGCATTAATAACACCTGATGCCGTTGCTAAAAAAGTGTTGGTTGGGACTAAAACTTCTTTTCCCTTTACACCCAGTATTCGCATTGTTGCCTCAATAACTGATGTAGCTGAATTCATAGCAACAGCAAAGGGAACGTCGGTAAACTCAGCTATATCTTGTTCCAATATTCGAACATTCTCCCCTTGACTAATTTGACCGTTCTCAAGACACTTATCAATTCCATTTAAAATCTCTTTTCTGTCCGATTTCGAAAAAGATATTTTTAGCGATGGTATAGTCATTTTTTCCTCCTCCAATAAGTAATATTTCCTACCAATCATATACAACAGCCCTTCCCATGTACAAGTTATTGCAAATCCCGTTCTGCACTGATGAACAGTATTCCACATGTGTATGATGGGCAATCAAATCTCTGCAACAAAAATTATAATCTCGAATATAATTACCTACCTCATCAAAAAAATCAACTCCAGAACGATTAATCATACCATAATTTACACATGGCACTCCTATAATATTTCCAAGATCTGTCGGTGCTGATTCATTTAATAATTTATCATTTAAGATAATTATCTTTTCTTCATCGTTCTTAGAAAAAGTGTACGCATTATTTGCATAAGTCAAAACTTCACTTGCACCGTGACAAAGAAATATCTCTTTCTCCATATCGCTAAAATGTCGGACCACTTTAACTTCGATTTCCCATAATACCAGCACATTGCAAATCACGGCCCCCATAATGCTGCCACCAATAATCGTGCACTTTTTCCATTTTTTTCCCTGAAAGATATTCGCAATTTCTATAGCTGTATAAATAATAGGTATAAATAATAAAAATACTTCATCAATATTACAATTTATTTTAACAATGTTGTTTTTCTGTAGTTCACTTATTCCAACACAGGTATATTTTGAAAATTGAGGAGAATATAATACTTTGTCTCCAACAGAAAATTTTCCCTGCATATCAGAAGACTCAATCACTCCTATCGTTGAATAACCTTGATGAAACGGAAGTTGATAGCCTAATCCAAAACATGTGTAAATTGATGGATCCCATATCGTTCCAACTAATGTAAAACGATTTCTAATAACCAAACTGTATGTCGATGCTATTATTTGTTCTTCACAATGAGACTCTATGGTCCCATTGTTTTTTTTTATAAAAAAATTTTCTAATTTCATATATTTATGTGGATATAAATTCTAAATATGATCTGGTATTTCCACAAATCTCCCTCCCACCAGGGGAGAATGAAAATTGGGCATCCAACCGTGTACAGCTAACATTCCATTTGAATCTAATCCTGCAATAAGCATTCCTTTCTTTTCGTATCTGCTATTAGGCAACCAGACCTTATGTAGCTGATCCAGAATTGTCCCCTTGTAGCGCATATATGCCAAAAATGTGAGATATCTTCCTAAATTCATATTTAATTTCCCATCTCTTTGATACATTGACTTTATTTCTCTTCCTTCTCGATCCAAATATTCTGGTTTTATACTACACGAAGTCTTAAACCAAAAATCCTCAACTTCAGGTTTTGAATTCACTAACGGGTCAACAAAAGCCCATGAAGAAAAATTAAATAAGCGTCCAAGAACTTCAACCCCAATTCCTTTTGGAACACATACAATAACTTCATTATTATCATATGCATCCTTTATTTCTTCTTTTGTAAAATACGGAAGCTGCAGAGCAAATTTTCCCTTAGATAAATATTCAATTCCAAGCGTTCTATACCACATCTCCATTTTCCACCGAAGATATTCCGGCTCGCAGACATCAACTTCCTCCCCGATGAATCTTCTTAGATCTTGTCCTTTTATAATACCATCATCAAGCATAGCTCCGATCGTATCAAGCGTATGATTCCGCAAATACTTTGTAAAATTCATAAAATTATTATCCTTTCTACTCGACTTATATTAAATTCATGAAACAACCAGCATATTGTCCTGATTATATGGATTTTCTTTATATCTTAGAGCATCGAGATATAGTTGTAATATCTTTGCTTTAGATTTTTGATCCAAAAATTGGTATGATATATTCCCAACCCATAAAGACCCCTTATCGGTCACATTTATATGACTACTTGTTTCAGTGATATAGCCACCTTCTTTTAATCTGTCTATTGTATCCCTAAAGTTGTCAAGATTTCCTATTTTAGCCTTATCAATTTGTAGTAAATTGCATGAGATTATCATATTTCTAATATCTAACTCATCATCATTACAATACTTTCCAATGCTAATTCCAAAACCACAATCATTTACCGATGTTATATACTTATCCAGACTGGAATTATTTCTATAATTCATATTCATTACACTTGATTTTGAAGATGGACCGACTCCTATTGTATAGCCATCAAAAAATGACTGGACTGTATCTGGTATATCAAGACTCATTTTCGCAAATATATTACCCAACACCTTACTATATCCATTCTGAACAAATAAATTCGATAGATGAGTAAACATTTCTATATCTTTTTCATCTGAGGGCAGGGTATCGAAATACCCCTCTTTATGTAATAATTTTTCAAATACAGTGTTGGGATAAACATTTAGCCCACACAATTCAACACTGGACAAATCCAATTTCTGTAACATATCGAAATCATAGTTTAAGTCGTCGATTGTTTGATCCGGAAGATTATACATTAGATCAGCGGAATAATTTAAAATTCCTGACCTTTTCAAACTTTCCACCGCCCGGAAAATATCATCGACTTCTGCGCGAATTCCGATTTTCTTTCGGATATTCGTATTAAATGTTTGTATTCCAAAACCAAGCCTATTTACTCCGATTTCTTTTATTTGCAATAAATATTCGTAATTTAAATCAGTAACATTTCCTTCCATAGAAATCGTCTTACAATCAGTTGTATCAAATTCACTACTAATAGTTTTAAATATTTGAGACAAATAATGGGATGGCACGCACGAAGGACTACCCCCACCAAAATGAATACTGCTGATCTTTACTGATTTTGACCTCAACACTTTTGCGTAAGCTCTTATTTCGGTCAAAATACATTCAAATAGACTTTCGATTTTTTTGGATCTTGCCGATTCTTTACAATAAGGACAAAAATAGCAAAAACTCTTGCAAAAAGGAATATGTATATACATCGAAATTGGACGATCAATAGGTAACGTTTCAAATTTTGATACATATTCCTTTACATCCATAATTTTGTCATGATGCTCCGATAATATAGGATAATTCCATATTTCTGTTTTTCTTTTTGTAAATTTCATATAGTAAACCCTCCTAATTCGTACGCACTCCGGGCAAATATATCATTTTTTAATAATTTTGAATCAGTTCGCTTAATCTTTCAAAATTGTATAGAACTTCTGAAACAAGATTCTCATCATCAACTTCAACATTATACCTTTCTTCTATTTCAATTATCAGCTTTATTGCATTGATAGAATTTAATCCAATCTCTCTCATGTCTTCTTTCCAATAGCTTGTTCTTGGAAGTTCCTTGATCTGAAGTATCTCCATTATCATATCAATTAGTTCCCGTTCATCCTCCGAATATTCATCATGCTGATGACCCTCACTTGATAATATTATCATTTCATTTAAAGCATGGCTATCTGTCTTTCCACTTTGAGTTGTTGGTATCTCTTCAATTCTAACAATGTATGTTGGAATCATATAAGATGGTAAAAATGTTTTCATGAAAGTTTTTAACTTCACCATATTGATGTCTTTTTCTCCAATATACCCAGCATTTAACTGCTGTTTTTTTGAATCAAAAACAACTGAACTTGTTGTAACCCCAGTATACATGTTAATGATATTTTCTATTTCATGAACTTCTATCCTTTTCCCATGTAGCTCAATCTGCATGTCCAACCGATCATGATAATAGTAATTTTCGTCGCTTTCAAGAGATACTAAGTCTCCAGTAAAGTATATTCTTTCCCCTGTATCCCTATTGTATTGAAATTGCATTTTGGTTTCATTTTCATTACCAACATATCCTCTTCCAACACAAATCCCCTCAACAACTAATTCTCCCGGTTCACCAATTTCGCATAAGTCGCCATCTTTCCTGACAATCTTTAAATTAATATTATTAATTTGTTTACCTAGTGGTATAGAATCAAAAGTGTTATTGCGGTCAATTACGCAATGTAATATGTCATCAGATGCTTCTGTTGGTCCATATGCATTTACTAACAAAACATCTGGCAGAACCTCAAAACATTTATTAACAAGATTTTTAGTCAATACTTCACCTGTGGAAATTATGTACTTCATTTCATGAAAATTATATTGGTGCATTTTGATCTCTTGAAACAATAGGTGCAAATACGTTGGAACTCCTTCCAGCACTTGAACATTGTTATCATACAAAACATTTACAAAATTGCGAATATTAAGAACTGTTTTTTTCGAAAAAATAACCATTCTTCCACCAGTACACAAGGGAGCTAACATTTGCCAAACTGACACATCAAAACCAATTGGCGCATTATGTGCAACTATACTATCCTTGTTCAAATTTAATATTCGTATTTTTTCAAATATATGATTGCTCATTCCACCATGTTCAATCATTACTCCTTTAGGAATCCCAGTTGAACCTGAAGTAAAAAGAACGTATGCCAACAACGTATCATCTGTTATTTGATCAAAAAAAAATGGCTTGTTGTTTCCCAAATTATTTTTTAATATATCATAAATATTTATAAATAAATCATTTTCATCATATTGATTTACTATTACACATTTCACAGATGAAAGTTCAAACATTTTTTCAGCTCTTTTAATTGGAGTTTCAATGTCAACCGGCAAAAAAGCAGCACCAGCCTTTAATATTCCCAAAACAGTAATAACAGAAAGATATGACCTTTCCATATACACTGCAACAACATCTTCCCTCCCAATTAATTTATCTAATAAATATTCGCAGACCTTGTTACTCATAACGTCAACATTACCATAAGTAAATCTTAAGTCTCCGTCAACAATTGCAATTTCATCCCTGTATTTTTTCATATTATTATTAATACAAGTCACAACATTTTTACTCATCACTTTCTCCTGTTCTTTTTCATTTTGTTTTAATTTCATTTTTGATGATAATTCGCACATTTTAGCTTATTTTTAAACTCTGCCATTTCCTCAAGGGGTTGAGCATTAACTTTTGATAACTATGAAATATCCATTTCATACATCGATAAAATGGTATGCGAAACTTTCTCCTCATTCTCGGCTATTTCTATTAATAAATTTGCCGCTTTCTCCGCATAAAAAGATATTTTATTAGAATAAAACCCTTTAATTATAAACACTATAACTAAATGCCATTGCTCCGAAATGAAATTTAATCTTTGTGATAACCATATAAATTTATCTTCCAATAATAAGAACTCTTTTGACATGTAGGAAAACATATCAGAAATATTTTTTCTACCATATTCAATGCATTTTAATCCAAATAGAAACTGTGAACTATTAAGATCTTGATACATTTCTTTTTCCTTGTTATAAATACTTATACTTCTAACATCATCTGAAAATTCCCTAATAGAATCACTGTTTTTCAGCTTATTGCAACATTCTAATCCATTGATGATCTGCAACAGGACATCTTTAATACTAATACAAGATTTTGATTCTAATTTATTAAAAATCACTATATTAGTGCAAAAGGATATTTTCTCATAAGGTAACATAGCGTGGTCTTCACACAAATAATTATCTGTACAGATCAAACAATTTGAATTATCATTATAGTCATTAACCAAAAATGAATGTGGCATATGAAACTGTTCAAAATAATTGTGCCACGGAACATAATAAGTATCCAAGAAAAGACATACCGGGTTGTTATTGTCAATGGAATTTTTTATTAAGTTTTTTAAAGCCGGTTTGGTTATATTTTCATTGTATATTATTTTAGTTTCAATTCCAAACAATTCCTGCAAATAACTTAACTCTTCTAATGTCTCTTGCTTACCAAGAGAATACATGCAGAAAGTTCTCATATGTCCTAAAACATGTTCACCCTGTTCCAATTTTGGCGAATACTTAAAATTCAATCCATTAGTATATAGATACTCATAGTTTTTCCCATAATACTGTAATACTGCTGTAATGTTGTCATCTATACACAAGTTTCCTTTTTTGTGATTAACATTAAGTTTGATAGCCATATACTAACTCTCTTTCTTTAATATAATTGAATATATTTATATTATATAACCTTCAAACTATTTCACAATTACCACATGGTATTAATTATATGTATTTTAGGTAAAGAGCGGAAAAATCTATAATAGTTAAACCGATATGAAAATAAGAATTATTAAATTATGTATATCAAGCTGGTAACGTCTCGAAAACTGGGAGTACTATGCAAGAATTAGTGAATATCTGAATTCACTTGAAAAATAACTCTTTTTTAGACAGGCTCACTCAGGCAGTCTATTTTTGACGTCCAAAAATACTTTAAATAATTTATGACTTTCCACTTGACAAATCTTAGCAGGTCTTGGTCTTGGTTGTATCCTTTCCACTACTAGGGTAGATTAAGGTAGGGTCAAGCGATGGCGCGGTAGTCCGTTTCCATCGCCTGTCACCTCAAACCGGGGAGTGTCCCGAAGTTTGTGTAAACCTTCAAACTGATGTAAGATAACATTACTCAGTTTGGAGGTT
>OGPZ01000411.1_pt1 | contig 39144 bp, 27 predicted proteins | sample 1553111 | NCBI WGS metagenome assembly OGPZ01 (sample SAMEA2579968, study PRJEB22360) | human gut metagenome
GCCCGTACCAATCCGGCACATAGGCAAATTCAAATAAATCTGTTTCTATCATTTTTCTGTTCCTCTCCATTTAGGAATTGCTTTTATCAGCTTCAATTGTATTCGGGCTTTTAGATCTTCGTCAATATATCGATATGTTTTCCCTTGTGCATCCTCCCCTTTTACCGTTGCCAATGCATTGATGTAATCGTCATAAAAGCGGAGAATTTCTTCCAAAGCAGTTTTCTCCCCATTTACTGCGGCACAGATCAATTCATATGTAAGGTCATTTTCTTTCATCGCCATTCCTTTCATAATACTTGCGGATTGCTGTAAATGCTTTTTGTCTCCAGTTGTAAATGGTGCGAGGCGTGACGTGAAAGTACGCTGCAATTTCCTGATCGCCATATCCATACCAGAACTCCAAAATCAACGTTTCTCTCTGTATTTTTGGAAGTTCCAACATAGCATCATAAAGCCAGTCGCTAGCAATCAAACACGGATACTTCTCGTTGTCCAAAATGAAATGCTCTGACGGATACACATCTTCTATTTCCGGAACATTCATCAGGTCTGGTTTCGCCTCACGGTTTTGGATTCTCTTTTTTTCTGCCGCTGCATCTCGATATTCATTTCGCATTACAGTTTTCACAAAGCAGTCAAAGATTTTTATTCTGCAGCTTTTATCGATAAAGGGAGTCAATCTGTTGGTTCCTCCCTTCTTATGCAGTTTTGCAGGTAGTGTGTATATCACCCCCTTTTAAACTACTAAGACGAATCAGGCAGAACGAAATCGGAAAATTTATTTGTAAATATTCTGTGTACTTTTATTTCTTATGCACAGCAACAAAAAAAGCAGCATACAAAACCGGTCGTTTCGCCGGATTGTATGCTGCTTGGGAAAAATGAAAAAGGGCAGTCCTGCCCAGCTGTTTGCCGGACAGAACTGCCCTTTTTTAGGTGGTTGATTTTCAAAATCAGGAAACAAGGCTTAATGAAAATAAGTTTGTATGTGTTTTACGACTCAAGATATAGCAATATTTCTTTTATAAATTTAATGCATTGAAGTAAAGTAGCAATATCAACATCACAAAATATTTCTTTCGCTATTTTCATAATTTTCTTATCAAATAGTTCGTCTATTAATATGCTAATTAAAAAATTCTGTCGTTTCGATGATTTCTTTATCAATCTTCAAATAGAGTATTGTAACAACTTGCATTGAACTTGCCGTTTAACACTCCACTGACGAAGTTCTTTCCGGAATTGATTGACATAGCCAATCACCTTTACCTAATCGATTATCTCAAAATATTCATTAGTAATAAATTTTTATTGATTGAATTACTCCTGCTTCGGCATTAAAATCCATATCAATAGTACCCATAGAACTAAATCTGATCAATTCGTTTTCCATTGTTATTTGTATATCGCTTGATTTTTTCATATTATTATATTCAAAAAAATGAATATTTGATATATTATAGAAACTCAATTCAATATAAAATGTATATAGACCAGGTTTGCCCCACTTTTTGGGGGGATAATCAACAAATTTTGACATTTTAATAAATATTTTCAATCTGCTGCTGGCAAGATCAAAGTGAACATCCAGAATGGTAATTGACTTTAAATCAGGAACAATCTTAAAAATTTTCTTAATAAAAAAATTTTCTTCTAAATAATCATACCACATCTAATTACTTCTTTCTAAATGGATAGTGACTCTTTGTACCAGACACCTTACCTGTTCTTGGGTTATCAATCGGTCTTACATTAAAGTGAGGTCCTTGTCCACCTTTTTTATGCCCCGCACTATGATCTTGTATAATTATTCGATCACCATTTCTATTTTTAAAATGATATTCCCTTGTCATTATAATTTTTCCACTACTATCTTTTAAAACATGACCGCCCTCTGACGAAGAAGAGGTCATAGGAACTTTTTCAACCTTTAATGGTTGTTGCGTGCGTGGGATATTTGCATCTCTTTTTGCTTGGTTAAAGGCTTCTTTACGAGTTGGTTCCTTACACTTATTATGAACCAGAACATCATAATCAGAAACAAAGTAAGTATGAAAATCAGCGACTTCGAAGTTGTAAACTGCAACATACTCGCCTTCCGGTAGTTCTACAATTTCAATGTCATCTACGCATTGTGTAGAACCATCCTTCAGCCAAACCACATCGCCGGGCTGCAACAACTTTGCACTTGTCCAACCCTGTCCCTCTACCCAGAACGGATGGTCTTCTGTCGTTTCGATGATTTCTTCATCAATCGTCAGATAGAGTACCGTATCAGTTACATGAACATAGGTATTGACAACGGGCTTGTACGCAATTTCTCCCGTTTCCGGATTTGCAGAAAGAACCAGATCTCCAATCTGAATTTCTTCGATCGGACGGTCACCATCCGCTGTTTCGATCATCGTACCCGCAGCAAAACAGCTTGCATTGAACTTGCCGTTTAATGCTCCGCTTACAAAGTTCTTTCCTGCATTGATTGCCATTTCCTTCGGGTCAAATTCTCCATCTGCAAGCTGCTTGATTCCATCGCCAACTGCACCGATCGCCGCTTCTTTTAAGCCGCTCTTCACCATGCGTTTTGCAATGTTTTCTGCACACTTTGCAGGAGAAATTACCGCCGATAAGGCTCCTGTTGCCGCTGCTGACAGATATTCTCCAGCTCCGCTATTGAACTCACCATCATCCAGATAATCGCACACTGCGGTAACCGCTACATTGATCACAGCACCAATTGCAGCTTTTGCAACAAGGCCCCAGAAATGTCCGTCTGGATCATTCAAAGGAATCGGATTGTTTCTGCAATATGTGTACAAATTCAAGCTGAGCGGATCATTTGCAGTACTGATTACAGTATCTCTTGAAATGAATCGTCCAATTTCAGGATCGTAATATCTTGCACGAAGATAAATGGTTCCAGTTTCTTTGTCGAAATACTCTCCGCTGAACCGGAAGGGATTTTCATCGTTCTCATCCGAATTCTTTTCTACGCCAAACGCATCATACCGATAGGTTTTCGTCTTATCTCCGGTTTCGCTGGTCAGGTTGACAACATCACCGTGTGCATTCTGAAGATAGTATGTCACATCACTGGTCATACCGTTATAGAACGCACGGCTGGAAATCAAACCTGTTCCTCGAACATAGACATCTGCTTCATATACAGATTTCCCGATGTCCACCATCAATTCTTGCCCGTCATAGACATGTGTGGTGGTTTTCCCGTTTACAGTTTTGGTTCTTCTGAGGCCATCATAACCATATGTGTAGGAAGCAGTCATTTCGCCGTTCTGTACACCAATCAGTTCATTTAAGCCATCATAAGTATTTGTCTGTAAACCATCATCCGGATCATTCTTAGTCAGCTGATTTCCGTTTGCATCGTAGGTGTATACGGTATCCCGTACTACATCGCCTGTTTTCTTACTTTCTTTCTGAAGTAAGCCGGTATAATGTCCGTTTGAAGAATAATTGTAAGTAGTGACGTAGTCCTCTTCACCGCTTACTGTCATCTGAGAACGATTACTGTAATCATCATATTCATATGAGATGTTGTTGCTGATGTTTCCGTTAACCTCCGATTCGGAAACCAATCGTCCCATTCTGTCGTAATCATATGACGTCGTTTCTATTATACCACTTTCTGTACGGGTTTTGCAAGCATCAGATCCGTCTAAGTAATAAGTATAATCATATTATGTCAAATATTAAAAACATACTTGAGCCAATCCAAGAAATACTGACAAGCTTCTTTCTCCGTTTCAAACTCCTTTAATGAAGTGCGTTGACCTCGCTCTGAATAGTAAGTGTACCACTTACCCTCAAATTCTTCTATACAATATGCCTCATTTGGAAGACCACCATTCAAGTTATATGCAAACTTGTCAATATTTAACTCATTTAATTTTTTTCTAACTCTTTTTTTGTCATTTCAATACCTCAAGTTTAGGATTTGAACCTTCTAATAATAGTTGAACCGTAATTCCGTCACCCAAATAATATTGTGTTCCTCCGCCTGGCATACCAAACCATGGTGCCACCTCGCCAGCATATACTCGAATAGGTTCTTTAACTACATATACATTATAAGGTTTAGAGATCGTGCCTGGCTCAACAGCTCTAGCTTTATATGGTGTATTTATAGGTGATAAATACGACCCGCCTACGTAACCATAACGATCAATAACTGTTCCAGGTTGTAATGTTATTATGGCTCTTTTGCAAATGTTGGGGTAGTAAAATCCATCTGTAAACAGAAGCAAACGGCTGCGTATCAAAGCAGCAACCACGGCATCTCAGCCACCGGAGGGTTTACTTCCCACGGCTATTCCTGTCGGAACAGAGTATCTTTTGTCAATTGATCTGCGTATGTATCCTATGCAGTCGATCTGATCATCGACTTTGCGGTCTGTCATTCTCGCTCTCCACCTGATTGGAATTGAATAGTAGGTGTGTCATGGCGTGCTTTCCGCTGCATCACAACCCGATACTTCGGGAATGCGGTGGTGATTTGCATCACGTTATCCTGGACGCAGATCTCTGTATTTGCTCCTGCTGTATTCATTTGTCAAGCTACAGATGGTTTACTACCCAAGATCAAACTATCGTTTGATCTTGAATATATTATACCACAAAAGAACAGACTTGTAAAATCTGCGATTTGACCTTTTTGCAGATTTGACAAACGCTTTATTTTATGGTATAATATATGCTCTTGTTTTTACGGCTGCCCATTTTGGGCAGCTTTTTCTGTTTCCCGCCGTCTGTAAGAGCCAGAAAACATATGCAAGATACGATTTCGGAAACGTCCAAAGTTACGATACCCATAGGCATTTCGCTTTAGCACCTTGATTCGATTGTTGCAGCCTTCTGTGTAACCATTGGTGTAAGGACAGTCGAACGAATGGAGTATTTCCGGCTTCCATTCTTCTATGGTGTCACAGCAAGCGACAAACTCTTTCAATCCGCTGTTTCTGGCAAGGCTCAGCCAGAGGTCTAATGTCTGTTCTGCTGCTTCTCCGGTATCACAATCCAGTACCTGCAAGAAGTCGTCTTTGATGCGGTGGGCTTTGTGCAGCCGTTCTGATAGCTGGAGCATGGCAGTCACGTGTTCCTGATCTTCTTCTTTCAGATAGTCGAATCGCTTGTTCAGCAGCACTCTGGAACGCTTAAACTGTACTCGCTCCTTGCGGCTGAGTTTTGCTTGCTCTTGTTTCCGGATCGCTTCAAACGCCCAAATGACTTGCCGAATCCAGTGATACTTGTCTACTACTCGCACTGCATTGGAGAACACCTCTGCTGCCGTATCCTGATAGGGCTTCCACATATCGGAAATGAAACGTGTGACCTTTTCTCTTGCTTTTTCTTTCCACTGTAAGAAATACGATTTGACATCCCTTTTGTGCCGGTCTGGTAGAATGTCCAGCACCTTTTTCTTTTCCGGATCTGTAACAATGCACTGATATTTTTCCCGTCTAGTGTTTCCCTTAAACTCATCGATCGCAACAGACTGCTCCAGAACTGGTAATTCATCAAAGCAAACATTTTGATCGAATGTGCGGATCACCGTGGAAACAGATGTACCACTCTCTCTGGCGACACTGGAAAACGAGTATTCATTCTCCAGCTTCCAACAGATCTGATTTGTCAGACGTGCAGTCATTCTGGCATATCTGGGCAACAAGTCATTCTTTTCCGGAAAACGCTTGCAGCAGCTTTTGCATACATACCGACGTTTCCGCAAAATCAGTGTCGTTTCTTTTCCGAGGATCGATACCTCTTTGATTTTTTGCTGCCGATAGTCGTGTACTGCATCTGTCAGAACACCGCACTCTGGGCAAGGCTGCTCCTGACGCTCCATCTCGATATGGAGTGTGACAGTATCACGATTGGATTCGACTTTTGTCAGAAGCAATCCGTCAATATCAAATAGTTGTGCTGCAAAATCAGTAGGCATAGCAGAATCTCTTTTCCAGTTTCACGATATTTTCTTTCCGATTATACCAGAAACGTTCCGGCTTGTAAAATCTGCAAACGTGTGTCATCGCAGATTTTACAAGTCACTGATTCTGTGCTATACTAATTTTGTCTGTGCAGGATCGGCTTGATATTAAAAGAGATGCCGTCATTTGACAGCATCTCTTACAATATGGTATAATAGAACAGTCGGCTTCTTCCGTCAGGAAGGAGGTGAACGTATTTGCTATATTACATGATTTCACTTTTCACTTCTGTTATGGTAGACATTATCTTGTATAAAGTCTACAAATGGCTAGACAGGAAGTAAGCCCGACAATAGCCTAACAATTGCCTGATCCATTTGGATAAGGCGAAAGCCCCCAGAGTTGCAGCTCCGGGGGCTTTCTTTTTGCGTGAACGCATTGCCTTTACATGATTTCTTTTCATTTCTATTATAGCACAGCATCACAAGAATGTCAACAGCTTTTTATAATCCCAAATGGTTTTGGCGGCGTTTTTTCAGGATTTCTTGCTTTGCATTCTCTAATGCTGGCAGCAAAAAAGTTTCTAGTCTTTTGGACATAGACTTCATGTAGAATTGCTTTCTTGCTTGCGAACAAACTAGGTATCCATTATATGTTTCTGGAATATTCTCGATAAAATCGTAGATTTCCTGCATTTTTAGTTGAATTACAGGAATCATTCTTTTTTCCGCTAACAAAAGACCTGGATATTTTAATGTTTCTAAATCTCTTGCTAATAGTGGTTTCCCTTTTAAACCATAGGTTGTCGCTGTGTTTTGTATGCTTGATTGTATTCTTGTTTCATCACTAAGCATCAATTCCAATCTCTTTTCTGTACATTTATTGGCAAAAGATGCACCATTATCAAATACAGGTGCAAGACGATACGCATCATTCTCATAGAGTACACCCCAGTTTCCATTGTTGCGATCTGTATTATTAATTAGGATGTCTATGAGCATTTGAGTCCAAAATCGTTCTGTTATACCGCTTACTTTGCTGAGAATAGGGTTGTATCGTAAGTGCAGAAGGATTTCTTCAAGGTCAACTAGATGTGAATCCGAGGTAGAGGATAGGCTTTCTTCCAGTTTCTTAGAGAGTTCATTGTTATATACATTTTTCAAAGTCCGAATTTCACGAAGGGAGCCTTCTTTTTGACAAAAATCTTTGCAGGCAACTACTAGTTTGCCATTTCGGATTCCTAAAATAGTTTGATGCACGTCAATTCCAAGTATTTCATAGATGTGACTTCCTATATATTCAGACAGCGGTGCTGTCATATATGACAGCACATCACCACGCATTCCTTTTGTACTTTTGGGGTACTTTACAATCCAATATGTTCCATCAATTGTAATACCTTCTTTTTCGCCAGCTTGTCCACCATATGTGCCATTTCTCTCATTGGTTAAGTATGGATCAAGATTATATATTTGCTGCATAATTTCTCCCTTCAATCCGGAAACATATACTTTTCGCAAATCATATCCCACTGATGTACATTCAAAACGTCAGGTACAAGCATTTTTGACCAGTTTTCAATGGCATCTGATATACTCATAAATGCTCCCATATCGTTTTCTTCATCTGCTTTTTCAGCTGTTTTTATCATATCTTTGATTGCATCGGGAAGTTTATCATAAAAATCAGAAATATCAATTACATTGTCATTTGCAATCCATCGAAATTTTTTTGCCATCGGAACCACTCCTTTTAATAATATACCATCGCCATACTTGCCAATTTCGCAAATGCTGCCTTATTTTCCGGGAAAATACACAATCCCTGAAAGCTCTCATCATGTGCAAAGTAATATGTTGCCAAAGCTTCTGTCAGAGCGGCATCATCTGCTTCCTCTATTTGGTGCAGCATATCATTTACCGTTTGCGTAAAAGTTGTACAGCGTAAACCATTTTGTGTGAAATACTCTATTTCATGAAAATCTGGAACAAGGTTGTAGTTGATATTTTGGTAAATGCCCTTTTTTCGTGCGTAAACATCGATCACTCGTTCATTCAAATATCCAGTGAACAGTCCTATATATTCCAGTGCAGGTACACCACATAAAATGACATCTTCTGTGACAACACTTTTCAACCACATTCCATGGGAGAGAAAATCACCGCTTTTTCGGGTTTCCATCATTTCATCCGCCTCCTGCATTCAATTTCTCTATTCATACCATACACGATTTCGTTCCATTTGTCAAGTAGCTTACTCGCCCGATTTGATATTCCGGCACAGATAGCACATCCGGATTTTCGTTATAGACTAACGCAGTCTTTCGATTTTCTTTCCTGTTCCGCAGCATTTTGTTCCGGTGCATCAGAACCTTCGCTGACGATCTCGTCCTTGTCCTGGAACTGTAATGCAGCATTCAGTTCTGCCAGACGGCTGGATTTTGCCTGATATTCTGCTTCTTTTGCAAATGGTTTTTGGATCTCCACTTCTGCCGTGTGCAGCTGTGTTTGAATATCCTCCAGTTGGTGCGTAGCATTCCGAATTCTGTCCTCGATACTACGGAGTACGTTGTCGATTCTGGTGATGTTTCCGGAACTGTCATCACCCAGCTCCAGTCGATGCACACCGCTATGTTCCAACGTCATGGTGTAACCCTTTTGCAGCGGCTCAAACCGTGCAAACATAGTAAACCCACAGTATTCGCCGATCTCCGCCTTGGAATTGTCCGGCTTGACAAAGCTGCGGATCGCCTGCATCAGTGCAGCAGCTGCTTTTTTCCGCTCTGTGTATACCACGCCACGAACGCACATAGGCGAGAATCCGTCCACATTTGGTGTGTAATGCTCTGTATAGTGCTTCATGTCGTCGGTGTAGTGCTGAATGAATTGCTCCTTTTGCTGAATTTGCTTGGGATATTCATTCCGCACCATGTCTTCCATTCGATACCGCTGATTTCTCCAGCTGTTTCGGGAAGCTTTCAGCTTGGAAACCTCAATGTCCAGTTCCATCTGCTCTTTTAGCCGAGGATCTCCGGTGCAGACTGCCTTGACCTCAGCATAGGACAATGCACGATCGTCCACGTCCTCTACATCTCGGTTCGGCGATTTGGATGTCATGATCTGACCGGTGATCCTTTGTTTCCGCTCGATAGTCTGCCAACTATAAGCATCAAAGGTGTCCTCTGTGACATAGCGATAGATGTGGACTTCTTTGTTTTGGTTGCCCTGTCGGATGATCCGCCCCTCCCGCTGCTCGATGTCGCTTGGACGCCAGGGTACATCTATATGATGTAATGCGATCAGACGTTCCTGTACATTTGTGCCTGCACCCATCTTTTCCGTAGAGCCGAGCAGCACACGCACTTTTCCTTTTCGTACCTTTTCAAAGAGGGCTTCTTTCTGCTTGTTGGTGCTTGCTTCGTGGATATATGCGATTTCTTCCGCTGGGATACCCATGTCGATCAGATGGTTTTTGATGCTGTCATAGATGTTGGTAAATTCTTCGCTGCTCTTGAATTTGTCCGGTGTGGACAGATCTGAGAAGATCAGCTGTGCAGACCGCTGCTCGCTGGTTTCCCGCCAGATGCGGTATACATTTTTGGCACACGTCATCGCCTTGCTGTGTTCCGATTCCGGCAAATCGTGGTTCAGCAGCCGCTGATCCAGAGCCAGACTTCTGCCGTCGTTGGTGATGGACAGCATATTGTCCATGGAACTGTCTACGCCGCCGCCGTGAACTCTGTCCGCACGTTCCATAAAGGACTGCATAAACTGCTTCTGGATCTCGGATGATGGCAGCACTTCAGTGTGAAAAACGGCTTTTGGTACGTCCAGATTTAGCATATCGGCGGTCTGAATGTCTGCGATCTCTCGGAACAAGTTGGTCAGTTCCGGCAAGTTGTGGAACTTGGAAAATCTGGTCTTGACACGGTATCTGCCGCCCTCCGGAGCGACTTCACCGGCAGTGACCGCTTCCAGAAAGTTACCCGCCCAACAGTCAAAGTGGATCATGCCCATTTCCGTCAAGGTGTCGTGCTGGAGATACTTCTGAAAGGTGTAAGCTTCTGCAATACTGTTCGAGATTGGCGTGCCGGTGGCAAAAGTACAGCCTTTTCCGTGGGTGATCTCGTCCAGATACTGTACTTTCATATACAAGTCCGATGCACGGGAAGAACCACTGGAAATTCCTACGTTCTGCATTTTTGTGAAGATCTCCAGATTTTTGAACATATGGGCTTCGTCCAGAAACAGATGATCTATGCCCAGTTCCTCAAAGTATACTGTGTCGTCATCTCGCTTTTTGTCCTGCAAAGATTCCAGCTTCTTTTTGATCTTTTTCCGAGATGCCTCCATTTGCTTGACGGTGAAACTGCGTCCGTTTCCGGAGTTGTTCAGTTCCTCGATCCCTCTGGTGATCTCATCTTCCTGCTGCCAGAGCAACGCCCGTTCCCGTTCCGGCGATACAGGGATCATGGTAAACTGGCTGTGTCCCATAATAATGGCATCATAATCGCCCAGCATTGCCTTGGTGAAGAACTCTTTTCGCTTGTCTTGCTCAAAAGTCGCCTGTGTCGCCACAAGGATATTGGCAGAGGGGTACAGCTTGATGTAGTCCGCTGCAAACTGCTCTGTCAGGTGATTGGGAACAACGACCAGACTTTTTCGGCAAAGTCCCAGCCGTTTCAGTTCTTGTGCCGCAGCGATCATCTCAAAGGTCTTCCCAGCCCCGACCGCATGAGCCAGCAGCGTGTTTTTGCCAAACAAGATTCTGGCAACCGCATTTTTCTGATGCGGTCGCAGGGTAATATCCGGATTCATGCCTGGCAGCTGTAAAATGCTGCCGTCATATTCCCGTGGGCGAATGCAGTTGAGGGTCTGATTGTAGATCTGACAGAGCGTTTCCCGACGGTCTGGATCTTCCCAGATCCATTCAGAGAAGCGTTCCTTGATGGCATCTGCCTTGATCTGTGCCGCTTCGGTTTGTTCTTTGTTGACTACCCGCCGTTTTTTTCCGTCGGGATCTTCGTAGTAGTCTACCACTTCCACACGGCGGGAATTCAGCAGAGTATCCAGCAGTACCAGTGCGTTCATACGTTTTGTGCCGTAGATCTCATTGATGGAGATATTGGCTTTTTCTGTACTACGTCCGCCGACACGATAAGATCCGGAAAAAGAGTCAAATTCCACGTGAAATTCCCGATTCCAGAAAGAGATTTCAAAGGTTTCCTTGGCGAATTTCTCGTAATACTCTGTTGGAATCCATGTGGTTCCCAGTCGGACAAGGATGTCTGCGGCTTCCAGCCACTGGGGCTGCACCGCCTGTAACCGTTCTACGTTCAGGGCGTATCTGGCATCGGTTCTGGCGGCATCTTCTGCAATGGTCAGCTTTTTCCGTACATTTCCGGAGAGATACTCATCTGCCGGCAAGTACGCATGGGAATCCGGATCCGCAGCATCATAGGACGGGTTGCGGAAAATCAGTCCCTGCAATTCCATGTACAATTCTTCTTCTGTTTTTCCGGTCAGATTCTGCATATATGCCATGTCCACGCAGGCGTTTTCATTCATGCTGTAGGTCAGAGCATCCTGTGCAGTGTCTGCACTGGTGATCTGATACTTCTGGCGAATCGTCCGTTTCGTGAACAGATCGGTTTTTTCTACAAATTTGCCTTTTTCATCTACTTTTTCCAGTGCAGACAGCAGCGTGTAACCGGTATCTACTTCCAGAATCCTGCGGTTTTTCTTTTCTGTCAATCTGTCGTACTGCTGCACAAACTGGTCGTAATACTGTTCCATTTCCTGCTGCTTGCTGCGGACTTCCGTATCTTCCGCACCGTTCAGCTGCAAAGTTACCAGATCCCGCAGACAATCCCGAATCGGCAGTGCAGCACGAATTCTGGCTTCTGCATCTGTTGTGCTTTTTTGTTCTGCCTTGGTGAGATTGGTCAGTTCTGGTGAAAACGGCAGCATGATGCCGTCTTTTTTGTAATACAGCTTGTCATCCACAACAGCGTAGGAATAGTTTCGCACGTTTTCCGCAGAAACAAAGAGCATCTCCACCGTTTCTGTCACAGGGACAGGCACAGGCGGTACTGGCAGCTGGTTCACGGCTCGTTCCAGTTCCATGCTCAGCGGATTCCGCAGTGTGTCTGCACAAGTGGTTTCCATGCCAAATCTGCCGCTGGTCATCTGCATTTCGCCCAGAATCATTTCCGGGTGATCGGCAAAATATGCGTTGATGCGGATGCCGTTGGCATCTGGTTTCAGCTGTACCCATTCCGGCTGTTCCGCCATTGGCTCTGTCCGCTTCCGCAGAAACAGAATGTCTGAGGTGACTTCCGTGCCGGCGGCATACTTAAAGGTAGTGTTGGGCAGACGAATTGCTCCCAGCAGTTCTGCACGTTCCGCCAGATACTGCCGAACAGATGCGTTTTCCTTGTCCATTGTGCCTTTAGAGGTGATCAGTGCAACGATACCGCCAGGGCAGACCTTGTCCAGCGTTTTGGCGAAAAAGTAATCGTGGATCAGAAAATGGTGGCTGTCATATGCAGCATCATAGACAGAAAAATCGCCGAAGGGAACATTTCCCACGGCGGCAACAAAGGCATTGTCCTGAAAATGGGTCTTTTCAAAGCCATTGATCTGGATCGCAGACTGGGAATACAGCTTCTGTGCGATCCTGCCGGAGATGCTGTCCAGTTCTACGCCGGAAAAATGACAGTTTTGCATACTCTCCGGACAAAGTCCCAGAAATGTACCAATGCCGCAGGACGGTTCCAGAATCTCGCCGGAAGTGATGCCGATCCGTTCCAATTCCTGATACACCGCACGAATCACAGCAGGCGGCGTATAGAAAGCCGTCAGGGTAGATTCTCTCGCAGCTGCATATTCTTCCGGGGACAGCAGTTCTTTCACCTCGTCATAGTAACTGGAGGAGGTTTCAAAGACTTGTTTCAGACCGCCCCAGCCCACATATTCCGCCAGTATCTCTTGTTCTGCTTCTGTTGCCGGTCGCTGTTCTGCTTCCAGTTCCTGCAATGTGCGGATCGCCAGCAGATTGGCTTCGATTCGTTCTTTGGGCAGTCCAATGCCCAGTGTATCTGAGGTGATGCGGTAATTCTGCGGCAGTTCGGCATTGCTTTCCGGCTGTTCTTCGGAAAAAACAGGTTCTTCTGCCTGTTCCAAAACTTCTGTCTGCGGTTCTGCCTTTTCAAACAGAGTGGTATCCAGCAATTTCTCATAGGAGATGTTTTCCGTAACCACAAAGCTGCCGCTTGTTCTGGAAACAGTGCAATCGCTTGTGATCCACGGCAATGCTCCGGTCAGACCGACCACTTCGCAGATCTCTCCGGTAGTCAGATTGCGGAATCGGTCGCCAATGGCAACGCCGCTTTTCGTTGTCACTTCCGGTTCTTTTTCCGGTGCAGCTGTTTCTTCTGCCAAAGCTTCCGGCTCGTATTTCCGGAGAGCGGCTTTCGCATCTTCCAGAGAAGCCTGTGTGTTGTACACCGGATCAAAATGTTCAATGGTGTTCTTGGCATCACGAATGTGCCGTTGGATGTCCTTTGAAGTAATGTACGTGCCTGCATCCAGCAAGGCAGCAGTTTCTTTTGCGACTTCGTTCCACTTGTAAGTGTATTTCTCATGGGTTTCGAGTTCAATCTCTATGCCGGACGCACCATGGTTCGCCATGTAGATCGGTGTGATTCCGCTGTGACCGCCGATGCCGTATTCATCTTTCAGAAATACGGCAAATTCCTTTTGGTTTGGCTGGTGATTGGCATAATATTCGGAAACACGGAATTTTCCGCCCACAAAGCCCGTTCCTCGCATGAGTTCCAGCTGTAATGCTGCTTCTCTGGAAAGCGGCTCGGTGTGGACGGATTCCTTTTCATCGTCTGACAGAGTGACCAGATCGTTAAAATCCAGAACCGACAGCACATTCCGGTTCATTTCTTCCAGAGATTCATACTGCTCTGTCCGGATAATGGAATTTCCATAGGCATACAGCATCCGGAATTGCTCCAGATCTGCCGTCACCTGAATTTCCATATCAGTATCTTCATCTGTGGTGTAGGCAATGAAGATGTTGGACAGGTCTGAGAGATCTGCTTCGGAACTGTATTCGTCCATACAAAAGTCGTTGATGTAATTGATCGCCTTGTCCAGTTCCGGATCTCTGCTTTTCTCTGTAAGCATTCCCGGTTCCACAAAGTGAAACTGCATCAGCAAGCTGCCATCTTCCAGGTAGGCAGTCAGTTCATTTTCGTCAAAATTCCAGTTCTTCGCCTTGCCAAAGTCCATGTGAATGTCTTTTCCGTAAGGTTCTCCGGCTTCGTCTAGCTTGCGGGAGGTGAAATCCACCGTATTGAATCCTGTAATGACTCTTTTTTCGCCAATGCACTCCGGACGGACGTGGTCTGTGATCTCAAATTCCATACCAATTTTTATGGCTCTTTTGAGTTGAGCCAGATTCTTGACAACGGGGATCTCGATTTTCTCTGTCGGGCTTATGATCTCTCGCAGCTGATCTTCCACACGCTCACGGATCACAGAATCCTCTATGCCGAGGATCTCGTAGATCTCTGTGGATTTTCTTCCGTACAAATCGGAAAAAGCAACATCTGCTGCAATATCTTTTCCGAGGTCGTCTGTGGGAAATGTATGGAGATACCACTCCCGCACATTACTTTGCAATTCTGCTTTCTGTGATGCACGGTAGAGGATCTCAAATCCCTTTGTCAGCATATCCTGCTGCCAGCCGTCATAGACCAGTTCGTCAGATTGCCCCAGAATCACGCTGCCAAAATCCGGTGCATCCAGATCTTTCATGGTGATGTGCCGGTCCTCAATCTCCTCGATCTCACGGCGTTTTCCGTCATAACGGATCACATCGCCAACTTCCAGACCAAGCGGTGATGCTGCTGGTTTTTCTGTTGTGACTTCCTGCATGGTTTCCGCTGTCCGGATCGGATTTTTTGCCTTGAATTCCTCCAGAATCTGTGTTTCCTCCGGTGTTAACTGGGCGTGGGCTTCCAAAAACGGCACAAGTACATCCAGTGTTTCTCTGGCAGTTTCCTGATGCTTTGCATCATTGTAGGGAAACCGTTGGGCATCCAGAACACCCTGATTGAAGTCCCGAATGTGGTCGATCAGACTGCCGCCGCCTGTGCCTTTTCCATCACCAATGTCGAATCTGCCTTCATAGTGGAATTCTTCGCCGTTCAGTATACCGGAAATCGTAAAGTTTGTTTTCTTATACCAACCGGCATGAAGCTTCGGATTACTGCGTTCTGTATGCTGCTTTTCGTCCAAAAAATCCAGTGCCGCATTGGTCAGGGCAAAGCTGGCATCTGGATTGGCTTCGATAAAGTCTGAAAACAGGCTGCTCTCTGTAAACCATTCCTTGTTCCATACCATGGTCACAGAATCGGACACCGCTTCTTTTTCCGGCAAGACCTTGTAATTGTACTTCATATCCGCAATGGAAGCAAAAGCTTTTTCCGTCTGTTCCTCATCTTCCAGAATGGCATAGAGAGCCTTTTTCATGCGGTTTTCCTTAATAGGATCGCCCTGCCAGTTTGCCATTTTTGCATCATCAAAAGCCTGTATCAAATGTTCTGCCGCCGCATCAGATGTCAGTGTAGGAAGTCTGTGCCGCAAATCGTCTATGGTACGTCCCTGTACAATATCCTGATACTCGCTTTCAGCAAGAGAAAGAATGGCATCTCCCACAGATTCATAGGAAATCGTTTTCCGTGCATTGCCATAGACCGCAGTCAATTCCGTTTCGCCAAATGTCGCAGAAAATGGCTTGTCGTTTTGTCGTTCAAACCCTCGCTGTATGCCAAGCAGAGCGACTGCCAGTTCCTTTCGTATATCTTCGCCTTGCTGCATTCGTCTGGCAAGAGCATAGAGTTCCGGCTCAGCCAGACCGTTGCCGTAGATGCTTTTTTCACTGGGACGTTGAGGGGATTTGTCCAGATAGCCATCCTCAAAAAAGATATAGCCGAGGTCCTCGATCTCATCCCAGGCAAGCGGAGCCTTTGCCAGAATCGCTGCCAGATCCTCCTGCAAAAATGCCTTTTCCTCATCGGTCAGAGGGACTTCCTGCTGCGGCTTCTGCTGGTCAATGGCATTTTGCAGGGCTTCGGAAAAACGGTTCAGCCTGCCGGCAAATATCCGTTTGCTCAGCAGCTGCACACTGCCGTATTTCCGGCGGAAATTGTGAGAGCGTTCAAAGGCTGCGGAGATCAGATCGGAATCCAGCTGCTCCGAGATCGCAAAATGCTCCAGCCGCTGAGAAAATTCCTGCTGAGATGCGGTCAGGTTGAACTGGGACTGCACCTGTGCAAATGCTGTCTGGATCATGTGCTTATGCTCCAGAAACGCATCTGCTGCCGGCAAATATGTTTCGATTGTGCCGCTTTCCTCTGTACGAATGGGATTGACATCTACCGGAATACCATGGTATTGCAGCGGTTCTTCACTGTCGTGGAACAGGGCAAACAGTTCATCTTCCCGAAAATCTCCCTCGTATTCCACCAGAATATCCAGATCAGAATCCTCGTGTTCATAGCCTTTGCTCCGGCTGCCGTATACCACAATGTTTTTCAGGGTAACTGGTATCTCATATTCCCGGCAGATCAATTCCAGATCTGCTTGGATTGCTTCTGCAATTTCTGTCAAACTAACGTCTTCTGATGCAGCGGGGGCTTCCTGCATTGCTGCAATGCCTTGATACTGTTCCAGATCAAACTGTGATACGGTGATATTGCTGCTTTCCCGAATCTCCGCAGCAATGCTCTCCATACCGTCAGATGCCGCATCATATTCCGGCAGCAGATCGCCCTTAATGAAGACAGAAGCATGGAAATCCCGCCACATAAATTCTGCGGTTTCCGCAGAGATTTCCACCAGCTGCTGCTGCTTTTCCATGCACTGTGTCATGATGGCGATCGCATCGCCGCTTTGCAGCTGATCCATTCCAATGTCACGACCTATTTTGATAAAATAGATGTTGTGTTCCAGCATAAAATCTGTACTGAGAATGCAGGACGGTGCAGCAATCACATATGCTTTTGACTGCTGCTGAATCTGGGATAAGCTGTCCCGTGTCAATTGGTTCGGATAGGTGTAATAGGCGGTCGTTCCAACCATGCCCAACAGATTCATTTCCGGAACCGGCTCGGAAAACAGGGACAACTGCTGTGTGTTTTCCGAAACTGTTTCGGCTTTTGCTTCTTTTTCCGAAACAGAATTGACAATATTGGTACTTTGGTGTATAATAATGTCAGAGTCAAAGCGTTCCAGGCATTGGGGCAATGGTAGCCCTAACACCCTGAAAAGCTCTTGGCTCTTTTTTTCGTTCCAGTATAGGAGAGCATTCGCATCTGTGACACGCTCCAGATACTGTGCAAAGTTCACTCTGCCGTACACGCTGGTAATGAAATTGGTGGGGACTTTCTCCAGGTCATATGTGCCGGTACCGTTGGCTTGCAGGCTGACGATGATCGGCATACTTTCCTGATCTACTGCCAGCAGTGCAACAAGCATATTTCTCTGGTTGTGTGGCGAAATGGAATCAAACAGCATGACCGGTTCCTGCATGAGTTCCGGCAGCTGCTTGACTTGTTCCACTGACAGACCATGCCAATGACTGTTTTTGCCCTTGGGGTGAACTGCATCACGCAAGTGCTTTTGGGTATACAGCATAGGCAGCGGCTGACAGCCTGCCTGAATCAGGATCTCCGGTGTATCGCACACCTTCAGGGCATTGTACTGGGACAATTCTCCGGCAAGTGCCTGATCGACTTCTAATGCAAAAGCGGAAACAGATGCCACTTCTGTTTCCGCTTCTTTGATTTCTTCCTTTAATAGTGCAGGAGTTCCGGCAGTTTCCGAAAGTCCTCCGGTGTCTTGCAGTGATTGATGATGTCCAGTTCCGGCGGAATCCGATACACGATCTGCTGCAATACCTGTTCCTCCGCTTTCCGGCTGGCTTTCTCGCTCTGCTCCGAGTACGTTCCCGTTTTCTGTTCGATCATATATCTGGTGAACAGTTCCCGATATTCTACCTCTGCTCTCAGATTGATCTCGTGATGCAGAATCAGGTAATGTGTGCTGTTCTTCGAGTATTTCAGCAGTTCGGGGTGATTTGTCTGCATCCACTCCCACCAGATCTCTCCGTATCTGCCCTTCGTTGCTTCTGCCGCTTCCAGAAGTGAATCCAGTGAGTTCTCGTTCCATTCGTCGTCCGCTTGAAACCCGCTGTTCACGAATTCCTTCCATTTTTTCTTCAATAGCGTCAAATCTTCCAGATTCATTTTTCTTCCTCTCTTTCGCCAAAAGTTCGATTGATTTCAAAGTTCTTCCGAAAATCTGTTGTGCATTCCGGCAAAACCGAATCAGATTCTGATTATCCTGGAAAAAGTCCATTGCGTTCAGATTCGGTTCAGGAACAGTCCAGGTAATATCGCTGTTCCGCTGCATCCGGAGTGCGGTTACATAGTTCGCTGCTTCCCGGAGTGATGTCACATACTGCTCTCGCCGGGCATCATCCAGCCCCATTGCATTCATGTGGGATTGGATTTCCGCCTGAATTCTGGGGTGCTGAAGATAATGCTCCACGGCTCCGCTGCACAGTTCCGCAGCAGTTGCATAGCTTGCATGGTGTTCTGTTCCCAGCATATGCCGGATCGCCGGTTCTTCTGCGGCAGTCAGCCGCCATGTGACTGGTGTTTCCGGATCGTCGGTCTGAGATATGTCAAACAGAAACAGCAGTGCATTTTTGCTGGGCGTTTCGTCAAATACCGTGATGCCATGCTCTCCGGATCTGACATAGCGTCCGCTCTGATTCCACTGGGACGCACTGGCGATGTACATGAGATTGGGGTTATCCCGGTACACCAGTGCCGCATTGGAAAAGGGCAGTTTGTACAGGTTTGCGGAGAAACGCAGAAATTGCAGCATTTCTCCCTTGTTGTACAGTAGGCGGTTGGTGATCTCTGTCCAGTTGCTCTGGACTTCTCGCATCGTTGCCATAACTTGCATTCTTCCTTTCTACTATTATATATGAGATTCTCTCTTTTTGCAAGAGAAAATCCAAAAAAGCGAAACCACAATCGTGATTTCGCTTTTTCTGCGGTATTCTGTTGTTGGAAATTTAAGATGTGATGATTTCCTGATAAACGGTGCGGTAAGCATCATCGCTGACCGCATCAATGGCTTTTTCCAGTTCTTTTTCTTCAAAAATGCCGTCTGTCGCTTTCTGTACAATGTCGCAGCTGCGTTCCATTGCTCTTTCTGCGATGTCCATGGCATGGGAGATCAGCATATCTCCGGAAAGATAACTAAGGTAAGTTTCCGGTTCGTAGTCCTCCAGATATTCGATTCGTTGCAGGGCATAGCCACCGATCTCATTTTCACTGTCCGGCAGGATCATTGCCGGGCAAGTGGTTTCATCTTCCATGGTCATCATGGGCAGTGCTTCGTGCTGCGGCTCCGCAATGTGGAATTTTTGCTCGAAACTCAGCAGATCATCATATTTCGGGAGAATTTTTCCGTAAAACACGCTGAACACACTGTCCGTCATGCGGTGGATCTTGGTCAACAGAAAAAACAAAACGTCCTCATTGGTGCAGTATGGCTGAAGCTGCAATGTGCCAGCTGGCACATAGGAATTGAACCGGATCTCACAGCGGCTGAGAAGTTCCAGCCATACGGCATTGACCAAAATCTTTCCCAGCCATGCCGTTTCCGCTTCGATCTTTGTATCGCTCTCAAAGGGAATATCGTCTGTGGGCATGATACGGGAACGCATTTCTTCTACAGATACTCTGCCGGTGCATTCTCGGAACTGATCGTACCATTCCTCCGCCCGCATTCCATTCCGCACTTCAGTTTCTGCGGCTTGTTTCAGGGCAAGGGGCAGCGTTTCCGCAGTGATGCTGCCATAAGATTTCCGCAGCATTTCCACTTCCTGCAATTCAAAGTGCGGGTGCAGCCGCCATTTCCGCTGCACAACAACACCTAGTCCCAGCACGTCATTTCTTGCCCAGGCACGTTCCAGTTTCATATAGCTGTTGTCGTGTTTGGTCTGTACCGTCAGCAGCCAGAATGCCTTGCTTTCCGGTTTTGCCTGCCAGTTTTCCTGATGCAGTTCTTCTTCGGTAATGTAGACTGCCGTTTCCGGTGCTTGCTCATAGATCAGCAGCTGATTGACCAGCGACTGCTCTTCGTTTGCACCGGCAGTCAGCAAAAACTGCCGAAAAGCGGAATCGTCGTAAATATTGTCTGCTGTTTTTGGCTGCTGCATGATGCGGTCAATGGCACGCTGTAGGGTTTGACCGACTGTGATCGGATTATCTGGATAAGTCATTGTCTGAGTTCCTTTCTGCACTTATAGTTCCATACCTCGGTTTCTGCGGTGTAAAGCACGTTTTTTTGCTTCTTCTACCTGTCGTGCGTCCACCTGCACACCATCTACACAATGCTCATATACCCACTCTTTCAAGGGCTGCATCTGGTTGGTTTCATAGTATTGTACCAGCATGGTCTTAAATGTACCATCTAATTCTACCGGAATGGAAATAATGCCTTTTCCGTTTTCGATCATAATTTTGTTGGCAGTCAGCGATGCAACACGCTTGTTTCCATCTTGAAAAATCTGACTTCGCATCGTCCAAAGCATCACAGAAATCGCTCTGTCTGTTACATTTTCAATGGTCAGTAATTCCTGCAATTCATTGTGCAGCTTTTCTACATTTGGCAGTTCTGGTCGCCATGTTGTTCCGCTGATTCCCACGTCGCTGAAACGTGGCACACCCAGTTCCCAGTATTCCACATCTGCCTTCGCAATCAGTGCGTGAATATCTTCCAGAAATCCCAGATGCAACGGTTCGTTGATATGCTGGATCACATATTCCCATCCGTCACGCATATCACAAACTTTGCGAATTTCATTTGGTTTTAGACTGCCAACATTTACGTTGTTTAAGATGTCATTTGTCTGGGCAAATGTTACTGCAATGCCTTCCAGATTGGCACTTTTGTAAATGGAATCCACCAGCATTCGCTTGGCAAATGAAATGTTGTACTCCTGCGGCATTGAGAATTTATCCTGCATAGTATTGGCTCCTTTCTGCTTTAGAGAGAAATGCCTTGTGTTCGTTTTCTCTCCGGAAAATCAATTCCCTTGATACAGGTACTGTAAATAAACTGTTTTGCATTGTCCAGTGTATCATGATTGTAATAGTCCAGTAAAACGGTCTGGAATGTTTCGATTTCTTTTTCCGGCACTAAAATCAATCCGCAGCCATTTGCGATCATGATGTGGTTAGCAGCAAGCATTGCAGTACGCTTATTGCCGTCCCAGAAAATTTGCTGCTTGATGAGCCGGAACATGGTTTCAACTGCTCGTTCCGTAGGTGAAGGAACTTGCTCCATTTGCTGCAAAAAAGCACGAACAGCATCTGCGTTGGGAATTGGCGGCACATAGTCCGTTCCTCCAACACCAATTTCTCCGGTTCGCAATTTTCCCCATTCCAATGCTTCATCCTTTGCCACTTCACCATGTACTTTGCAAAGCCACTCTAAAGTCAATGGTGCTTCTGGTTCCTGGATCAGGATCTGCCATGCGTGTTTCAGGTTTGTGATTTTTAGAATATCCTCCACGGAAACATTCTGCACAGCTGCCTTTTCAACAATAGCATATGTCTGCGGAAAAGTCACATTGATTCCTTCAATTTTTGCACTTTTCCAGATGCTGTCGATCAGATTTCGCTTTGCCAGATACAGATTCTGTTCCAATGTCAGGTGGTATTTATCCTGCATTCTCATTTTCTCCTTTCTGTTCCGGAACTCTTGCCATCAGTCCATTGATCTGTACTTCCGGACTGTCCAGATCAATCAGCAGATACCGTCTGCCGTTGGTGTTCTGGGTACGCACTTTGCCCTCTGCATCACTGGCAATTTGCAGTGTCACACCGTCCAGAGCAATGGTCGTCTTGCTTTCGATCAGGTTATTGACGGCAATCGGCTTGTCCTGTGTGGCTTCCTTGTATGCCTGCTGCATGGCTTCCGCACGTTCCTGACTGACACCGGAATCCAGCAGAATGTCCCGCACGTGAATGTCATCGATGACCGGAAGATCTGGCTCATTGGCATATTCTGCGGCAATATCCTTGAGTTTTTCATTGATGCTGGTAATTACCGGATAGCTGAGTTCGTCTTTTACGATTTCCTGCAAGAGTGTCTGGAATGTTTCCTTTTGCTCCTGTGCGGTCAGTGTAAATACACATCCCAGCACATCTTCTATCATGCTGATATTGACTTTTTTCGGTTTACGAGCGGAATACAGCACATGATTTACGTCCGGACCTCTGCCGGTAAACGTAGGGTAGAGGAATCCGTCAAAGGGGATCTCTGCGACAACATGGTCGCAATCCGTTTTCCGCTCAATGGCTTCTTCCGTTTCATTGTATACCAGTCCGTCTACCCGTGTTTCCACCGGACAAATGGCTGCGATCAGAAACGGATATTCATAGGTGTCGTAAGGATTTTCTGCTTCGTCTGCGGATTTTTGAAAGACTGTGTAATTGCACTGACCGATCAGAATGGCATACGTGGAGGGATAGTCCAGATTGTCGGCGATCTGGTGCATTAAAAGTGACACATTATCTTCATTTTCCAGTTTGGACTGCAATGCTCCATAGAGAATGTGCTGACTGCCGCCTTCTTCATAGGTTTCCTGCGGGAACTCATATTCGATCAGTCCTTTTCCCAGTGTGCCGGAGAGAACACGTTTCAGTGTTGCCATCAGGCATTCATTTTCCTCTGCCGGAATGCTGTGATAGGGTCGTATCTGGATGTTGTGGATATTTCGCTCCACATCGACAAATGCAGTAGCGACACGGTTCATGGCAAATCGGTCGCTGGCTGCGGAAAAGTGTTTTTTTAGTTCTGATAATTCTTTTTTGTTCATGGCATTCCTTTCTATTTTCCATATGTGAGAGCGTAAACTCTGCGTCCGCCTACGAAGAAACGATATGCCGAGTTTTGCGTGAATTCATTTGCACTGACCCATGCCACACCAGTGGATTGCCACTGGATCGTTTTGGTTCTTGGATAGGATGCTGCGGAATCCAGAAGCAGATATTTTCCAGTTTTCTGATCATAGTCCACAACCGAGATCCAGTGTCCCGGAATATTGGCACAGATCGTACCGCCGTTTCTGACGTGCTGCAATGCTGCATCTACGCTGTACAACTGCCCGGCGTACTGAACACCATAGTTTTTTCCGAATGTCTTTAGGTATGCCGGAAAGAAACGGACATCCACACCGGCGTGTGCGGTACGATAGCCGTTGGCTTTTGCCCAGTCTGCAATCGTGATCGGATCAAGGAACACATTTTTCTTGTAATATACCGAGTTGATCACAGAAAAGATGCCGCACGCTGAATTGGCGATCGTCTGGTCGTTCTCGCCGCAAACTGTCCAAACATAATTATCCCACCGGCGAATACCGATCAGGTATTTGCTGCGTTGCTGTTCTGCACCGTCTGCCTGCTGCCATGCGATCGCTTTGGGTATCACACAGCCCGTTTGTCCAAAATGATATGTCTTTCCGTCGATCACTGCATCACCGATCGTAATGCCGCTGCGAGTGAAATAATAAGTTTCTCCGGCGAGTGTCTGCCAGCCCATCAAAGCTGTGCCGGAAACAAAATAATACCGTTTCCCGTCAATATTCTGCCAACCGCTGACAGTTTTTCCGTCTTTTAAGAAGTAATAGTAGGTCTTATCAAGGCACAGCCAGCCAGTTTGCATTTCACCGTTGGACTTGAAGAAATATCTGTTATTGTCCAGCTGTTTCCAACCAGTCTGGGCAAGCCCTTTTTCCGTAAAATAAAATCTTTTCCCGTCGATCGTCTGCCAGCCTGTCTGCAAAATGCCGTTTTTGCTAAAGCTTCTTCCATACCGGCTGTCGATCCAGCCATTTTGAATCGTTCCATCTTCCGCATAATAGGAAATGGTTCCATCAGAAAAGGTGCAGAAGCCAGTGTGCTGTTCTCCGGTTTCATTGTCCAACAGATAACGAGTGCCGTTTACCTGGATCTCACCAGTTTCTTTGCCGTCTGCGTCTGCATAATATCGGTTATCGTACACAGAGATCCAACCAGTCTGCATCGTACCAGTTTCCGGATCAAAATATACTCTTTTGCCATTTACCGTCCGCCAGCCCGTTTTTTGCACACCATTCCAGTCAAACAAGTAGAAAACATGGTCGATTTCTTGTTCTCCTGTCACTTTTTGATGCGTTTCTGGGCTAAAGTAATATCTCCGCCCGTCAATATTTTGCCAGCCGGAATATTCCGGTTGCACCTGTGTAGTATCCGTTGCAATTACAGTTGTTCCTGTTGCGATCAGAGGTGATGCCTGTTCTTCTGCAAAAGTATGATTTGGAAAAATCAGCAATCCAGCTGCAAGTGCGATCAAGCTGCCATAAAAAAATGTTTTGTTTCTTTTCATTTTTTGATTTTCTCTTTCTGTTGTGAAGTGCTATATTTGTTCCTAACTATTTTATCACAATTCTGTTTCGGTGTCAATTTGGTACATCACAGTCCCAGTGTTCGTTTTCTTCTGGCTTGCTGCAACAGTTTTTCTGTTCTCTGGTACAGCAAGGCGTATTTCTCCATATCCAAATCCACCAGTTTGGTCTTTCCGGCTGGATCTCTGCATTCCACTCTGACAAGTTCGATCTGCGTGGGATATATTGCAATACCTTGTTGGTTCATCGCTGCCACTGCTTCTTGCGGTGGCTGCCATGTGCCAGTTCGAAGTTTGATCTGCCGGACTGCGGTATGCAGTTTTCCGGCTTTTTCCGGTGCAAGCCGCAGCTTTGCCTGTCCTGGAGTTTCCTGTGTCCAATGGTGCTTCGCAAGAAATTTTCCCATTTCCAGATATGACTGCAATACCTCGCTCACGCCGATCCAGAGAGGAGTGACAACATTTTCTTCTGCAATACAGCAGATCTTCGGCTGGATCTGCTGCCAGTGCTGCTGTAGATCCGCCAGTTCTTTGGCACATGGTGTAGTTGCAAACCCTTGCCCATAACTGCACGTCCGGATTTTGATCTGAACCGTGTCATTCAGCTGTTGCGGTGTGCTGACATTTTCCCGAAACGCCTGAAATTCTGCGGATTCTTTGATGCTCTCCAGCTGCATTTTCTCTGAAAAGAAACACATTTGTTCGATCCCATTTACAGACAAGATCACTTGACAAAAGGTATATGCGTCTGTTTCAGGTGTCAGCTGCTGCAAATCATCTGCGATTTCCTGAAATCGCTGCTCTGCTGCTTGGTAGGCACTTCTCCCAGATTCATATTGATCGGGATCTTCGATGCAGAATCCCTCCTGCATATCTTCTTCGGCGTGTATCATTTCTTCCGTTTCATGGAGCAATGCCTGAATTGCCAGTGTTTCTTTTCCTTGGATACGCTGAATCTCCCGCAGCACTTTGATGCGGTTTGGCAGAGTATCTGCATATGTTTTTTCCGATGCTCCGCAAAGCACTCTTAGAAATTCCTTGTCTTTTCCGATGCGAATGCCGTTGTTGTCATCTCGATACCAATTCTCCACAATGTTCCTCCTTTATCTTGTAATGCCCTGATTTCGCCGGTGCTGGCAGAATGCTCTTTGAGCGTTCTGGAACAATTCTGCTTCCAGATTCGGTTTCTCTTGAAATCCAAGCGGTTCAACAGAAAAAGCTGTGACAGCGATCCCGTTTTTCAGCACGATCACGTCACTGACACTGAGAGAATGTCCCATATATCCTGCCGGAATGTCTTGATTGCACTTTGCAAAAATGGCATCCAGTTTGTCTGTTCCGCTGATCTCTGTCATATTTCCACGATACACCATGTCATAATCACCGAGATGTAGGGTGACACCCATTTTTTCCTGATCAGCACTGCTGAAAAAACGGATCCCATGATATGCTTCGTTCTCTTTGATCTGATAAATACAGTATTCTGTGGCGTGGTCAAACAAAAGCTGCTGTTTCTGAGCAGTCAGATCTTTGATTTTCTCCTGGCATACGGCGATCTGATCTACGGTGTATTCACGTTCTTCGGCAGAATAGATCCGAGGAACATATCCCTCGCCGCCCTCATTGTACAGATCATTGTATGCTTTCATACGGCGGCGTGCTTCCTGACGGGTGGGAAGACCCTTCTGCATATCAATTTTTTGCAGTGTATTCTTGTGAGATGTCAGATCGCATTTGACTTGTTTGAGCTGATGGTCAAGCCGAAACGCCCGAACGGAAACCGGTGTGCCATCGGCAATGGCATCGTCGAGAAATTGCTGTACTTTTTCCAGCATTTCTGCTCGAATGCCGATTTTGGAAATGCCACGGATCTGATACACTCCCGGCACAGAGGATTCCATGACCTTCCAAGAAACTGGATTCCAGCTGTCGTCTAATCGCTTATCATTAAAATATGCAGTCAGACTTGCTCGTTCCACGATTTCCAGCTTGCCAGTGGGACAAATGTCACCGTCTAAGTTGTTGATCTTTTCTTGTAAGTCGGCTTGATACTTTGCTTCTAAACGGATCATGCCTTTTTTTCCCTGCCACTCTAGGGTGTGTATGGTATTGTTCATAAAAAATATCCTCCTTTGGGGTAACAAAAAACCGCAGGGACGTTCCTGCGGTTTTCGATATACTTATTTTTTTGAATTCAAAGAGATAGTCCGTTTTTACGGTTTCGGATTTGCTGATGCAGCAAGTTCAGAGAATGATCTAAGATTCGTTCTTTTCTTGCTTGCAGCATCGTTTGGTAGAATTCTTTTTGCAGCACTGTAATTGACGGCGTTTCATCGATCAGCTGAAAGATCTTTACCATATCAATGCGTGATGCAATTCGTTTCAGTGCTAGATTACAATCCGGATTCTGCAATGAGGATAAGAACTGATAATAATTGATCTTCTTTCCTTGCATTTGTATCGATGACAATGGGATGTTATAGACCCTATGGTGCAACGCATTTTTATCTGACAATATATTGTGGATCATCGCTTCATCTGCCTGCGGATAAAGGCTGCTGCCGCAGTCGAAAACAGGGGCGAGCGTAACACTGTCATTTCTAGTGTCATACAGAAATCCCCAGTTTCCATTATGTCTGTCCCAATTTCCAATCAACGCATCTACGATAAACATATCCCAGAATCGATTGGAAAGTACAGCGGAATCCAGTGCAGTTTGTTCTTCAAATGTGGAAAGAATATCATCCAGTTCCGTTCCGTAACCATTTCTTTCAGAATTGATGATTTGGTTTTTCAGAGATGCAAAGTCCTGAAGAACAATGCCAGGAGAGGTAAAGTCCTTGCAAGCTACTACGATTTTTTCTTCTCCATGAATTTGATATGTTCCAAGCAGTGTTTTTTGTACTGGAATTCCAACACTTTCAAAGATGTGGCATCCGATATATTCAGAAATACAACTGTTTGTGTAACTTATTTCTTTGTTTTTGGTCGGATGCGGCGGAAATTTCAGCATATATGTTTCATTCTGGTAAACAACAGCGATCTTATTTCCGTTTGCACCCGCATATGCCTTATTCTTTTTTGGCAAATTTGTAAAGTCAATCATATGATCTCATCACTTCTTCTTTCGATTCTCAAATATTTTTCTCTCAGATACCAGGCTTGTTCAGAACTGATCTCGCCGTTGACTTCGGCACTATTGATATTGCTTTGCAAGTTGCACCAGTCCCAATCCCAGTCCATGTATTTTTCTCCGGCATCTAATCTTGCCCACGTCTTTTGCATCTGGTCAATGGCTTCCTGCACATATGGCGGCAAATCACATTCCAGATAACCTTTATCGAGGGGCAAACCAGTTTCCGGGTCATATTCTTCTGGGGATAATTCCATTGCATTCACCTGACTTTCTTTGCAGCGTATTTGTAATCATTATATCAGTACACTGCTTCTTTGTCAATGCGTTTTGATGATTCTTCATCATAAATACGGCATCGGATCGACCTGAACGCCATTCTGCTTGATCTCAAAATGCAGATGCGTGCCGGTAGAATATCCGGTGCAGCCCACATAACCGATAATGTCACCTTGATTGACGGTTTGTCCGACAGACACTGTAATACTCAGCATATGCCCATATAGGGTAGATGTTCCATCTCCGTGAGAGATCTCCACTCGGTTTCCGTATCCGCCGCCACAGCCGCAGCTGGAATTCTTGGGGTAATTGTGGGAACAAGCGTTGTCTGCTCTGGTTACAGTACCGGAACGGGAAGCAACGACTGGCTGTCCCTCGATACCACCGTCGGAAATATCAATGCCCTTGTGCAGCGTCCCCCAGCGGTAGCCGTAAGTACTTGTGATGTTCGTATGTCCCGGAACGGGCCATGCGAACGCCGCTCCATTTGTGATGAACTGTATATCGCCGCTGCTGACACTGTAATATCGCAGCACGTGCGGCACATACTGTGGATCACCATAGATGTTCCATCCCAGACTGGCTTTCTGCATATCGGAATATTCCTGAGCATTTTCCTCGGAATATACGCCGTCATAATTGTTCCACACCCAGGTGATGTATCCCGTTCCGTAATTGTATCCTTGTAAGGCTACTTTGATATGATCCATGTCATTGGGGTCTGTCACTCGTGCCATTTCCAGACAATTTCGCACATATCCTACACCCATACGGATAGAATCCTCTACCGTTGTCACTGTACCAAAGTTGACTTGCATGACATTCGTGCCAACACCGCCGGATTCCTGCATCATGATGGCTTCGATCAACGCAACATATCTGCCAATGCCATTCTCATTGGCGTACTGGGAGATCAAATCACTGTATTGCAGCACATTTTCACTAACAGCAGCAGTGCCATTGCTGGCATTTTGCCGATTTTGTTCTTCGTTGGCATTGCTGCTGCCAATCACACAAATAAACACAGCCAAAGCACAGAAGATAATGAAAAGGATCATACCAACAATGAAAACCAAACCGCCGCCGCTTGCAGAAGCAGTTGCTTTCACGGTTTCCTTCGCAGAGGAAGCAGCTGCTTTTTTTGCTGTTTTTTGTGCAGTTTCCTTTACCGCATTTTTCTTGGCTTCCGCAGTGACTGCTTTTGCCGTTTCCGCAGCTGCATGACTTTTCGCTTGCATCGCTGCGGCACTTTCTTCTTTTTCTGCTTTGCGGATCGCTGCATATTCTTTTGCAACGACATTTTTCTTTGCTTCTTCTGTAGAAGTACGGATACCGATCGTATTTTCTCTGGTCTTGATCGACTGATCCATACTGCTTTTCACAACAGCTTCTTCTTTTTCTGTTGTCTGTTGAAAAGAATAGGATTGTTCTGGCTTTTCTGCTTCTGCCTTTTTTCCCTTTTTTCGTATACTGCTTCTCTGTGCCGCTTTTTTGAGTGTACGGCTGGCTTGTTTTATGGAACGATCGATTTTTGCATCTGTTTCCCGGATCTCCTGTGATTCGTTTGCCTGATCTCTTTTTTGTGGTTTTAAGCACATCTGCCGGATCTTTTGCTGTACAAATGTATCAGGAGTTCCTCTTTGCGTAATCGTTTCTTTTTTCTTTAGAATGTACGTCTTTTTCTGAGTGGGGACAGAATCCTGATGTTGATGTATTTCATGGTTTTCTGTGTTTCTTCTCCGAATATCAGACAATTTTCCTCACCTCATTGATACACCTTCAGGCATTTGATGCCCTGGAACACCATATCGAAATTCTGGTCGATCCAGGAACCTTCCTTTACAAAAACCTGGATCGTTTGCTGTTGTTCCACAGGTACATCTGCTGAACCGCTCGCCGGATACAGTCCGCATTTGACAACAGATTCCGGAATAGTGATATTCAGCAAGCTTTTGCAATTTCCAAAAGCATAATCTCCGATCTCTGTCACACCGTCTGGAATAACTACATTGATCAGATTGCTGCAACCGTAAAAAGCAGTATCGCCAATGGATTTCAACCCCTCATGCAGCGTTAGCTTGTACATTCCCGTGCAGCCATAAAAGGCAGTGTTTCCGATGCTTTCTACACTTTCCGGGATCTCCAGTTCTTTGATTCCGGTACAATCCTGAAACGCACTTTCTGAAATGGTCTGTAGTTTTTCTGGGAATGTTACATCTCTCAGACTGCTACAGTTGCTGAAAGCATAGCTTCCGATCTCTGTATAGGGATTCTGAAAAGAAAGTGTCTGCACGGTTGGGTTGTTTTCAAATGCATTGTCATTGATCTTGGTGCAGTCCACCGGAATTTCCACCACCGGAGCATAATATCCAGCGATCCCGTCAATCGTCGTCGGCTGCAAGGCGTTTCTGCTGTATTCCACACGAACAGAGGATTCATCTGATTTTGATTTTGTGGTGTACGATGGTGTTGTATCTCCGTCCTGGGGATAGAGTGGGGCATATGTAGAAATCGATGTTGTTTCAGTCGGTTCTGCCGCAGTGCCAGAAACCGTACTGCTTACCACAGTGGTTTGTGTGGTTTCTTTCGTTTCTTTGCTGTCCTCTTTGTCTTTTTTGCAGCCGGTAAAGCAGCCACAGAGCAACGAGAGTGCCAGCAAAACGAGAATTCCTTTTTTGTTTCGCATTGTAATTCCTCCTGTTACAATAAATATAGTCGTTAAAACCATAACAAACCAGCTATGGTTTACACGCACTCATTTCTGAGCTACAATGGAAGCAGTGATTGGAATGACGGATTCCTCCTTGGGACAAAGCGCCCGTAATTTAGACTGTCATCCATGCTTTCATTGCAGTGTTCGTTTTTGCAGGTTGAGCCGCCGCATCGGTGTGTTCGTGTCACTCAACAGATTGAATAAGTAATGAGAAAAAGCGTGGTATCCGATTACAAATTCAAACAGGAGTGATGAACATGAACGCAGTAGGTATCGATGTTTCCAAAGGCAAAAGCACAGTTACAGTGCTAAGACCATTCGGAGAAGTGGTGGCTTCACCTTTTGATGTTATTCATAACGACAGTGACCTTAGCTAGCTTGTAGAGTTCATAAAAGCACTGCCGGGTGAATCAAAGGTTGTTATGGAGTACACCGGTACATATTTTGAACCCATAGCACAGTTTCTCCATAACAACGGTATATTTGTTTCCGTAGTCAATGCTCTTTTAGTTCATGACTATGGCGGAAACTCTTTGAGAAAGGTCAAGACCGACAAGAAAGACGCTTTAAAGCTTGCTTCCTATGCTCTAGACCGCTGGACTGAACTCGAAGAATATGTTCCTGCCGATGAACAGCGCAAGACATTGAAGCTGCTGAACAGGCAGTACAATCAGTCCGTCAAAATTCAGACCATGATAAAAAACAATCTTATCTCGCTGACCGATTCTGTTTTTCTGGGTGTCAATAAGCTGTTTACATCTCCCGAAAGACAGTCTGACGGTCATGAAAAGTGGGTGGATTTTCTAAAAGCATTTCCTCATAAGGACTGTGTTGCTAAGCTGTATCTATCTTCTTTCAAAGCCAAATACAAAAGCTGGTGCAGTAAAAACAAGTATAATTACACCGACTCCAAAGCCGAGGAAATTCACGCTTACGCCAGATCTGTTATCGCTGTTCTTCCACTGAATGACAGCATAAAGCTGCTTGTAACACAGGCTGTAACCCAGCTTGACACCATACTCGAAACCGTTTCTTCCATTCGCAAGGAGATGGACAGAATTGCTTCTTCGCTGCCCGAATACGAAACCGTAATGGCAATGTACGGCGTAGGAAAGGTATATGGACCTCAGCTCATGGCTGAGATCAGCGACACACGCCGCTTCAGAAACAGGCGTGCCATAACTGCTTTTGCAAGGCTAGACGCCCCGCCGTATCAGTCGGGATAGCTTGATGTCGCTTCAAGGCACATTTCCAAACGTGGTTCCGCAGCTCTCAGAAAAGTCCTTTTTCAGATAACTGAGATATTTATTCTTAACAAGCCCGAAGATGAACCGGTGTATCAGTTCATTGACAAAAAGCGTTCCGAAGGCAAGCATTATTACTCTTACAGGATCGCTGCTGCAAACAAGTTTCTGAGGATCTATTATGCGAAAGTAAATCAAGCTCTGAACTCACAATAACTTTCGGTTTTATATCCTCATCAGGCTGCTTCAAAATTTTTTCTATGAAGCGGTCTTTTTGTCATGCCCTTTTTAGACTTATGAATTATTTGTAAATTCACTTTTTGAGGACTTGACTTTTATTTGCAGGTCTAAAATAAAATGTAGCTTGCAAGCATGGTATAATAACGCAGTAATGCGTAATTATCGATATACGATACGATCGGTTATATAATCGACAAGAAAGAAAAATAAAGGAAGAGAAACTAAAAGAAGAGACAAACCAAAAGCATACAGAAAATCAGAACGATATAAAAATAAATCGACACCAAAATAACAAGCAAAAGAAAGAAGAGAGTTAAAAAGAATCATATTATAACACACCTTTCTTGTTTCTTTCATCTTTTTGGCTTTCCGCCACTGCACACGGTGATGGATCTGCTTTTTTTGATTTTGTAAGAGAAAACACGATAAAGACTCCTTTCTATTCTATCAACATGGAGGTGCTGAAATGAAAAATGGAAATTTTGCTCATCGCTTTCTTTCAGAAAATATCCACAAGATCACTGCAACGAGAAAAATGATCGTGGAAAGAATGATCATTAGAATCTTGATCTTTTCGCTTTGGGTTTTGATAGCGATTCTTGCAAAGCAAAATATCATAATTTCAAGAAGTAGTTCCAAAATGGCGGTTTTTAGCGAATTCGATTCCTCTTCCTTTTTCTTGTTTCTTTCATCTTTTTGGCTTTTCGTCGCACATGAAGATGAATCTGCTTTTTTTGATTTTGTAAGAGAAGACATGATAAAGACTCCTTTTCTATTCTATCAACATGGAGGTGTTGAAATGAAAAAATGGAAATTTTGCTCATCGCTTTCATTCATTCTGACTGGTCTTATCCTTACAATCGTGTTGTGTCATAAGCAAGACCATAGCTACATGATAATTTTTCCACAACTTCTAATATTTAGCGGCATTGCACTTCACTTAAAAATTGCACATCAAGATTACGAAAGTGCATTCAAAGAAATTATAAGGTTTCTGGTTTACTCCGCAGTTTTTCTTATAGCAATTCTATTATCGATAAAAATATATATCAAAAATGACTTTTGGCTTACTCTTCTCTATACCATTCTTTCTGGAATAGCTTTTACAACTTCAATACGATATTTCGTCAATGTTTGCTATACTTTGCTTAAGAGTATACGTCAAGCAACAGCTACAAAAAATCAAAAAACAGAGTTTGTCATGTGGGTAGTCACATTTCTTTCATCAGTGGCATCCATTATTTCACTTCTGATTGCAATTTTAGAATTCATGATACATAAAATATAGAACACCATTTATTTCTGTGCTGCCTTCTTCTGCTTATGGTATGCTCTGTATGTGAGCCACAACCACTTTACAGCACTAGTTTCAGATGCTTTGGCAGATTTTTTCGCATATTGCCAAAGATCTTCGCATCCATTGATCTGTATCTCCTCACCATAAAGCGAAAAGTGATCTTTTTCTAAAAACACAGCAAAATCCTGCAAGTATACATCAGAAAAAATCACTAAAATCACAGTGCCGAAAAAGGTAATTACAGATATGATCACCATCAATATGGTAAAAATAGCATTGTCAATTTTTTCGCACAAAAAAGCGGCAATGGCTAAGATTAACAGAATGATAAATGCAATCACAGTTCCTTTTAAGGAAGTATTTCTTTCCGATTTTGCTTCATTTTTCTTCTTTTCCACAGCAATTCCTCCTTTCCGCCGATACGGTTTTGAAAAGATATATATTACATGGGAATCACCTGACCTTTCGCATCTCATCGGTTTACTCCGGCAAACTCGTAATCAGATGCACCAGAAACCGCATCAGAACCAGAGCATCATCTGCTCCCAATTCACCATTGGCGTTACAATCTGCATTTTTCAGTGCCTGCGGATTCAATGTGATCGAACCAGATGCCGCTTTGTTCAGCAGCACTGCGTCTACAACATCAATTCTGCCGTCCAGATTCACATCGCCGTACAGAACAGAAGGCGTTGTATCGGAAAAGGAGATGTCTTTTGTATCTCCCATTTCGGATACCAGAAATTCTTCGGCTTTTTGTGTCGTTGTATCAACTACGGCATAATCATCAAAAGCAAGCTGCAATGTTGCTACGCCGCTCTCCGGCATCACAAAATCTGCACAGTCCAATGCTCCATACGTTGTATCGGTCACGTCCGTTTTTGCGTTTCCTGTGACTGCCTGATAATGTTTCATACGCTCTGTGTTATTCAGATCATTTTTCGGCGTGATGAAAATGTGATCGCCTGGTGCAGAGGAAATGGTCACAGTTCCGGTGATCAGCACTGGTGTTTCTACTTCAATCGTAACATCTTGTCCGCTTTTCCCTTGGATCGCCTTTGTAATGTCCAGTTCTTCCGACTGCGTTTCATATCCAGTCAGAGAATAGGAGAGTTTCCAGTCATCAGTTTCTTCACCGGCTGCAATGGGAAAGGTCAAACCATCTCCCTGAAAAGCAGAAAACCCAATGCCGAAGCTGTTGAGAAACATATCTCCACGGGTATGCTGCAAGACAAAGTACATATCATTGTTTGGGTCGCTCAGATCCACCGCAGCACCGGTAAAATAGGGCAAGCTGCCGTTTGTGACCAGATGTACTGTGGTATCTCCGGCAGCAAATACCGGAAAAGCATGAAGTGCTGCTGCGGAAAGCAGCACTGCCGAAAGCAATGCAAAAATGCGTTTCTTTTTCATGGCTTTTTCCTCAATTCTTTACCGGCAGCGAATTTTCAACGTGTACCAGAAATTGCAGCAGTACCACTGCATCATCTGCTCCTAATTCACCATTGTCATTACAGTCTGCATTCTTTGCCGCCTGATCATTCAGCGTCACCATTCCGGAAGCAGCTTTGTTCAGCAGAACAGCATCGGAAATATCTACTTTTCCATCCAAATTGACATCGCCATACAGAACAGAATTGCTTTCCTGATACCGTTCCCACGTTCCATCACGATGTAAAATGACGTATTCTTTCGTTGCAGAGGAGATCATGCCATCCGGCTTGACCACACGTTCCTCCAGAACTAACCAGTAACGGCTGTCTGGTGTCCAATCTGACGGCAGTTCCACTTTTTTTGTGTTGGTATCATAATCGCCGCTGGACAACAGTGTTTTTTCAGTCTGGTCGTAGAGTTCGTAGGTAATAGAACGCTTTTCTGCATCAGAAGTTGTTGTTGTCGTTGTGGTGCTAGTTACAGTTGTGGAAGCCGTTGTTGTAACGGAAATCAAATGATAGGAAATAACCAACTTCTGTGTATCTACCGTAAAGGTATAGGTTTCCTTGTCCGCAATGTAGCCATCCGGTGACATGATTTCCTGCACGGTGTACTTCTTTCCGCTCTCCAGATTCGGGATCACTGCTTCACCATTGGTCGGACTAAACCGATATACCTGATTGCCATCCTCGTCCAACACGTTGTACACACCGCCGGTGGGAACTTTTCCATCATCTGCGGTAAAGGTGATCTTGTATGCGGTGATCGGCGGTGCAATGGAATTCTGAAATTCCACCGGAACGATCGCACCATAGCTGGTGATCTTCTGTGTTGTGGTTTCTCCGGTCGTCAAATTTTCCACCACATATGTGCCGAAAGGCAGCAGATCGGTCTGCACTGCCTTGCCGCTTTCTGTCACAGTCAGCGTAGCACGCTCCGATGATTTGCACTTGTCATAGCTGCCGGAGGACTTTAGCCAGATACGAATCTGATCGTCCGCATTTGCAGTAACGGCAAATCTGCCGCTGATGGGGATCAGGCTCAGGTGCATGGTGGCGTGGGTGTACTTGGGGAAACTGCTGTTGAGTGCGATCCAAGTATCACCGTCATAGTAGCCCAGTTCCTGCTTTTCGCCGGTTAGGTAGTATCCCACCGGAGCGGTGTCCATCTGCACCTCCCATTTGCCCTCGTATTCCTTGCCGTGCAGCGTAAATTCGCACAGCTTGCCGTCTGCACCAATGGAATATGTACCATAGGCAACATTATCATGGTAAACCGTATAAGAACCACCATTCAGTACCGCATCGCCGCTAGGTGTGATGCTGTCTGTCTTATAATCCTTGCAGTCAATGGCAATGGTGTAGGTCTTTTCCGTGTTGGGGATCGATGCAATGACCGTTGCTCCGGCACTGATGGTGGTAGTCATCGCCGATGCTGCCATGTATCCGTCCGGAATGGTTTCCTGAATGGTGTAGGTGATCGTATTTCCGGCGGCATCATTGACCGGCAGTTTGGAGAAGATCGCCTGTCCTTTGGCATCGGTCACAGCGGTATAAGTGTTTCCGTTTCCGGTGACGGTGATCGTGACACCAGAAAGTGTCTTGACACCGCTGATGTTGACGATCAGATTACCAGTAGCTGCTTCTGCTGCCAATGCGGTGATCGGCGAAAACGCAGTGCTGCCTGATACACAGCTGAATGCCATGTTGCAGCTGATCGTTCCGGCTGCCAGAATTGCAGCCACGCAAATGATTGTTTTTTTCATGATTTTCATTCCTTTCTCTATTCTGTAGATGGCAGTACATTAATATAATGTACCAGAAAACGAATCAATACCATAACATCATCTATCCCTAATTCGCCGTCTGCATTGCAATCCGCATTCGTTGCCGCCAAATCATTCAGCGTTACCATTCCTGATGCCGCCTTGGACAACAATACAGCGTCACGAATGTCTACTTTTCCGTCCATGTTTACGTCACCATGGAGGATCTCCGGAGCCTGAGAAAACTCAAAACTACTGACGGAAAAATAAAGATCGGATACATAATTGTCAGAGATAAATGGATGAACACAGTACGAATGATTTTCTTCCAATGGCACATCTATTATTGTATGAATTCCATCGCTTTTCCAACTTGCGATTCTTTCTGCAGTTGTCGCATCAAACAGCCATAACAGATCCCCAGAAGTCACTGAGCCAGTTGGGCTGACATACCAAGTTGCTGCTGATTCCAATGTGCCGGTTTGATTTGCAATGGTGTATTTTAGCCATGCAGTTCCGATCAGTTTATCGTTTTCTTTCTTAAAATAGGTAACGAATACCCGATAGGTTTCATCAGGGTCGATCGTGAAAGTTACAGCATTATCTTTTACGGTTAAGTCTTTGCAGTAAAGAGAGTCATCAGAAGTTTTCCGAACATAGATATTGGAAGCACCATAATCCTCTCCGATGTTCCGCATTGTTACGCAGCACGATTCTGCGGATGCAGTAGGAATTGGGATCGTGCTGATTGCCAAAGCCCCTGCTGCCACAATTGCAAGGCAGCGATGTTTGATACGCATAACATTCCTCCTTTGAACTTTTTTCGGCTTTCCGTATGTTTTTCTTACATGGGTATCACCCCTTTTCCCGTATTTTGTTTTTACGAACCGCCTTTCTGCTTGCTTTTTTGGATCTCATCCTGATTGGTCGTAATGATCTGGTACAGTTCGGTATCCTTCGGGAATTCATTTCCAAAGGGGATCAGTGCAGAACCCACTTTCAAAAGTCCGTGTCCTGGTCTGACCCCTGTGATGTATGGCAGCTGAGATTCCGGGATCTTCAGCATATTTGCCAATATTGGACGGTCTGTGCCAGATTGATTCAGCATGACCAGCATTTCACTGTTTGCGATCAATGCACGGGATTCTCTGGTTTGCAGCACGTCCTCTACATTCTGTGTCAGACCAGTGCAGCTGCCGCCGTACTTTCGTACACGTTTCCACAGCTGCGACAGAAACTTAAATGTGTACTCATGCCGGAACAGCAGATAGATCTCATCAATAAAGATAAATGTCTTTTTACCGTCCTCCCGGTTCTGGGAAATGCGGTTCATGATGCTGTCCAGCACCACCAGCATTCCTACGGTCATCAGATCTTCGTCCATTTCGTGAATGTCATAGCATAACAGCCGGTTTTCGGTATCCACATTTGTTGTTTGTGCAAATGTGTTCAGAGAACCGGTGGCATACAGTTCGATTTCCAGTGCCAATTCCTTTCCCAGTTCTTCCGGCTGTGCTTTCAGTTCCTCGTACAGACTTCTCAGGGTAGGCATTTCACCTTGTTCTTTGCTGTAGCGGCGGTAAATATTGCCGCTGCACCGGTCGATCAGGGAACGTGCCTTAGAATCGATATTGCCGCCAATGATCTCCTCGCAAAGTGAAAGGACAAAGCTTTGCTTTCGCTTGATCGCATTTTCAATGCTTTCGTCGTGTGCTTGCCGAAAATCCATGGCGTTAATATGGTTTTCAGATACTTCGGACAAACAGATCAATTCGCCGTTCAGCTTTTGGGTCAGCTTGCCGTACTCCCGATCCGGGTCGATCAGAATGACATCTGCATCTGTGTTCAGAACGATGGAAAGAATCTCGTTCTTTCCGGTCATGGACTTTCCGGAACCAGATACTCCTAAGATAAAACAATTGCTGTTTTGCAGCATCAGCCGATTGATCAGGATCATATTGCCGCTGACCAGATTTTGTCCGAAATATACACCGTGAGGGTGATTCAGATCACGGGTATTGAACGGACTGAATGCAGATAAGGCTTCTGTGGTCATAGTGTAGTCCACAGACACTCTGCAAATACCATAGGGAAGTGTCGTGTTTAAGCCGTCCACTTGCTGATAGACCAGCGGTGCAAGCTGACAGCCTTTGTTTCCGGCGATCGCTTGCAGTTTTCTGGTGTCTGCATCCAGTTCGTCCAGTGTATCTGCCAGATGCACCAGCGTGATCGTAGTGAAAAATACTCGTTGATCCCGGTTTCGCAGATCTTCCTGGAATTCCCGGCATTCCTTTCTCTGCTGTTCATAATGGTATGGGATGATCGCAGAGAAATTGTTGGCTTTGTTTTGCCGTCGCTGCCAGTTGGCAATGTTGGTTTCTACATTGTCTGTTTGACGGTCAGCAAGACGATTGGCAGCTTCCATGGAAAGTGGATTGATGGTGATACTCAGCATCATATCTCTGTCCATGTCGCAAATCTCTTTGATCATGGCATCATCAATGTATGTGGAAAATGACTTGAAAAATAAGGTGCGGCAGTATCGG